>SXGS01195243.1_pt1 | contig 54507 bp, 56 predicted proteins | sample 3174681 | NCBI WGS metagenome assembly SXGS01 (sample SAMN11356861, study PRJNA531348) | freshwater metagenome | isolation source: freshwater sample F1-80 | place: China: Fuxian Lake, Yuxi | collected 2017-12-25
AGTGGCAAAGAGACCAATTGGGAATGGGGAACTCCCATCGAATGATGGGGGCAATCAGGGTAGCCTCTCCCCCTGGGGCGGGTTGCCCTCAAATTTCATGTTTTTGTTTTTAGCCTGGCATTGGCCAACGCTGCCAGGAGCGTTGTTGACACAGCCCGATTCGTTCCTTGCCGATTGGCGTTGCATCGGATTGGGTATTTCAAGGAAACTTGGGGGCAAGGGAGTCCTCCAAATGAACCGCTGTAAACGCCTCATGGCAAGTCTTGTTGTCTCTGTTTTTTCGGGCATCGCATCGGGCCAGGAAGCCATCGAAGACAAACCAAAAGTCCTCGCCCCAAGCCTCCCAACCGCTTCGGGCAAGGATGCCCTCGACGGCTATATCCGCGGGCTTCAGGCATCGAAACGAAGCGGAATCATCGAATCCCTCAAACAATTGGAAATGGCCCTGGCCGCCGACCCTGGAAGCCTCGCCGTCAAGCAGGCCCTGGTGCCTATCTACCTGACTCTGGAAAGGCGGGACGATGCCCGCAAACTGGGCCTTGAGGTTTTGGCCAAAAAACCGGCGGAATTTGAGCTTGCCCTTATTACAGGTCGTATTTGTCGCCAAATGAAACTCCCTGAGGAAGCCGTCAAGGTCCTTGAAACGGCCCGGAAACAAAGTTCCCTTCGCGAACTTCCTGCCCTTCGTGTTCAAATCCTGATTGAATTGGCTGCTGCCTGTGAAGCGACCCAGGATTGGGCCAAGGCCCGATTGGCCCTGGTCGAGGTCACCACCCTATTGGATGAGCCAGGCAGTCTCACCGATGGACCGTACACCCCCGAACAGATCGTTTTGCAAAGTGCCGAGGTTCACGAAAGACTGGGCAAGTTGGCCATGAAGTTGAATCTGCCCGGCCCGGCCATGGACGATTTCCTCAAATCGGGAAAACTCGACCCGGGGCGAATGACTCGCCTTGCCTTGCATTTGGCCGAAATCATGGAAAATAGGGGCAAACCCCAGGAGGCCCTGGTTCGGGTGGGAGAGTTCCTTGCCGATAATCCTCCAGGTATTGAGGGCTATGAACTCAAGGTAAGGCTCCTGGAAACCCTTGGAAGAGGCGCAGAGGTCCTACCCTTCCTGGAGGGAGCGGTTGCGGAAAACCGTTTCAACAGCCCCCTGGCCCTTTTGTATGCCCGAAAGTTGGTCGCTGCCAAGGATACCAATCTGGCGGAAGAAATCCTTGTCAAAGAGTTGACTAGAAACCAGGGCCCCGTGGCGGCCAGGGAACTTTTGAAACTATTGGGTTCCCAGGAGGAACAGGGGTACGGAAAACTGCTTGACCTTTTGGAGCAGGGCTTTCTGGGAGCAAACTTGTCCCGGGATACCACCACCCTGGACCCTGCCCTCAAACCTGCAGATCCCACACTTACCCGTGCCTTGACCTCTGCCCTTCAGGGGGATGCCAAAGCAATCCGTGAGGTCAATGGCCTTGCTTTGGAACGGTTGGGAACCGCCTCGGCACCTTCCTTTGCGGTCCGTTTTTACCTGATCATGCAAGCCGCCAAACGAATCGACTACCCGGTGGTCGAGGCCCTTTGTGAATCGCTTTGTGTCAAAGGGCCGTTGCCTGAGGCGACGGGAGCCCAAGTGGTTGGCCTTTGGATCATTGCTTTGTCTGGCCAATGCAAGCATGAAAAAGCGGTGGAAGTTGCCAGGAAAATAATCCCTGCGATCCAACCGGGGTTGCGCCCCAAAGTCCGATTGGTGGCGGCAAGGTCGATGGTCCGGATCGGGGAGGGTACGGAAGCCCTTGGCGAGGTGAAAAAGGCCATTGCGGAAGCAGGGGTGGGGGAACAATTTATTTGCCAGGTTGGCCAACTTGAGGTGCTTTTCGAGGCCGACCGGATGGAACAGGTGGTAAGCGAAGGCAAAACCCTACTGGAGACTTTGACGCTTCCGGGCGATCGTAAAATGGTCAAAAAGCATATGGCGGAGGCCCTGATTCAATTGGGTAAAACCAATGAGGTCAAAGCCCTTTATCAGGAGTTGTTGCGGGAAGACCCCAACGATCCCTCCGTTGCCAACTCGATGGGGTATTTTTTGGTCGATTTGGGAACGGATCTATCGGAAGGGGAAAGGTTGATCCGGAAAGCCCTGGAACTTGACCGGACCGCCCGCGGCGAAGACTCTCCCGAGAACGCATCCTATGTGGACAGCCTGGGATGGGCTCATTTTCGTCAAGGGCGAATCGGGGAGGCTGGAAAAGCTCTCCGTCGGGCGGTCGAACTGCCTGGTGGGGAGTATTCCCCGGAAATCTGGCATCACCTTGGCGATGTGGAAAGTGCCCTTGGTCGGGGGGATGAGGCCCGGAGGTGCTGGCAAAAGGCTCTCAAACTATACGATAAGGGAGTAAAGCCCGAGCGGAAATCCCGCCCGGAGGAAGTGATGCGCAAACTGACGCAGGCCGCCGGAGATTCCGACTCCTGATTGCCCGCCTTCACTTTCCTGACCCAACAGGCCACAAACCAAGGAGCAACCATGGCGGGGCATTCTCACTGGTCGAACATTCAACACAAAAAGGGGATAGCCGACTCCAAACGAGGAAAAATATGGAGCAAACTTTCCAGGCACATCATGATCGCCGCCAGGAACGGTGGGGGCGATGTTGCGATGAATCTTAGGCTCCGCTATGCCATTGATGCCGCCCGAGCCATCTCCATGCCCAAGGAAAACATCGAACGAGCCATCAAAAAAGGTTGCGGCGAGTTGGACGGGGTCCACTATGAAGAGATCTGCTACGAGGGATTTGCCCAAGGGGGATCGGCTATCCTGGTGGAAGTGCTTACCGACAACAGAAACCGTTCCAACGGCGAGATCCGGAAGATATTTGAAAAGGGAGGGGGCCATGTCGGTGCGGTCGGTTGTGCCGCCCACCTTCTGGACAGAAAGGGGGTGATCGTGGTCCTGGCGGCATTAGCCGAGGAGGATGCCATGATGACCCTGGCGTTGGAGGCCGGGGCGGATGACATGAATAGGGTGGAGGATCATTACGAGATTATCACTGACCCCGCCCTGTTTCACCAGGTACTCGATGCGCTCAACAAGGCAAAACTCTCCCCGGTCAAAGCGGAAGTGATGCGCATTCCCCGTGAGCCGGTCGAGTTATCTGTCGAGAACGGAATCAAGGTCGCCAAACTCATCGAGACCCTTGAAGACCACGATGATGTGCAACATGTATACAGCACGGCGCACATTCCCGCAGAGTCCATGGCCGAATTGGAAAAAGGTTGAATCGCCTCATGATGCCAAGAAACTACCTCTTTCCAAGAGTTGTCGAGCTTAATCACCAGGTGGGTCGGCGCATAGGAGTCAATGTATACCTTGTCGATGGGGGAACCCAATGGGTCCTTGTCGACATTGGCTTTGAGGAAACGGTCCCTGAAATCGTGGATTTGATCCGGTCGATGGATTACAGCCTGAACACTTGCCGGGGAATCATCGCCACTCATGCCGATGCCGATCATGTTCAAGGTCTGGCCAAGGCCAAGGAGATGCTCAAAACCAGGATCCTGGCCCACAAAGCGTCGGTCGAGCCATTGGAAACAGGTGATGAGATCACCACCTATGCGACCATCAAGGCGCAAGGCATCCAGATGACCATGCGGCCGGTAAAGATCGACGAACTCATTGCCGAGGGAGACGAGATCCGGGTTGGGGATTTGGTGCTAAAGGCCTGGCACACTCCGGGCCATACACCTGGTCAACTCGCTTTCAGGATGGCAAATCTCCTGTTTGTGGGGGACAACATTTACAAAGACTCCTGTGTCGGGGTCATTGATGCCCACCATGGCTCGGACATTAGTGCGTTTGTAAAATCGCTGGAACGCATTTTGGCGGATGATGCCGAGTTTTTGTTGCCAAGCCACGGGCCCGTTTTTCGCCGGGACAACCGGATCCTTCGCAAGGCGATAGAGCGACTCAAAGGGTATCTCAAGCTTGCCGATTTTGGTACCTGTGCCACGGAATGGAACCTTGCCGAGGAATGGGATCTTGCCATCAGGAAAGGCAAGCCACCCGCTTGACAAGGGTTCCTCCTGGTGGATAGGTTGGTAGATAGGTTGCTTCGCTTGAACGGACAAATCGCCATTCCTCCCGAGACCGGGATGCCTTTTGAAAGGAAACCTCTCGTGTACCGAAAAGACATGTTGCGTTTTGGCGGCCTTTTGAGCCTTGTGGGCATGGTAATGGCCGCTGACTATGCCAGGAAAACGCCCTCTCAAATTGCCGCCGAAGTGAAAAAGGGAAAGGCGGTCCTCCTGGATGTACGCGAATTACCGGAATGGGAAATGGGGCATATTGCCCTGGCGAAGTCTTTGCCCCTAAGCACCATCCAGGAGTCCTTGGGCAAGCTGCCCAAAAACGAACTTTTTCCCGAAGGCAAAATAGTCTACCTGCATTGCAAAGCAGGTGTCCGTTGTCTGAAAGCGGCAACCTTGTTGGAAAAGCAGGGGATCAAAGCCGATGCGGTGAAAGCTCCCTTTGAAGACCTCAAAAAGGCGTTTGGCGAATAAAAACCACTGCGGACTCAATTGGTGGATTGGAGTCCTGAAATTTTCACGATCTCTCCCTTGATCTGGAATATTTTCGGAGAGTTTCTGCTTCGGTAAAGGACTTCAAGGGACATTCCGTGTTCTCCGGTCAGAAGCAGGGCATATTCGGGCCTTTGCATCACGCCAAAATAAAAGAGGATCGAGGGGATAATAAACATCGGAAATAGGGCAACCAAAACAATGTAGTCGAGAAGCGAAACTTCACCCCGCAATTCCGCCTTGATGCCTATATAGTCTTCTGCGGAAATGGGTTTCGAGGGAAATTTGACAAAACCAATCCGCATCGTTTTGGTGAAATAGGCTCTTCCATTGGGTTTGCGTTCCACATCCAGTTCTCCCCATGTTCCCAAAATAAAGGCCATAATCGACCAAAGAAACACGACGAGAATCAGGGAACTTGCAGAGAGGTGCATGGTTCCCAAAACAAAGGGAAGGACAAGGGGACCGAGCATAAAAATCCAAATGCCTTTTCGTAACCTTGGGGTAAAATGCGGGCCATAATGAAGGTGAACGGGCTTGGCCGTTTTCCGCAATTTCTTGCCGGTGCGCAAATCAAATCCACACCGGGTGCAGACCAGGGTGCCTGAAACGAGTGAACCTGTGCATTCAGGGCACAAAAAATCCATTCCACCCGGCATGGCATAGGCCTTGCCATCGTCCTCCTGGGAGGTTTCCATATTCGGAATGATCGGAGCAAAGGGGGGAGGGGCGGTTTCCCCGTTGATGGTCGGAGGAGGTTTTACCTTGCGGTTGGAAGTCGCCCTGGATTTCTTTTTTTTTCCGGAATCCATCCCATTTTCAAAGGGATTGTCTGCGGGAATGACAGGATTTTCGGAAGGCTCTTGGGAAGGCTTTTCCAGGACAGAAGCTTCAAACCCGGGGAGGTTCCGAAGGTCCACAAGGGACCCACAATCCCCACATCGAACCTTTGGCTTGCCGGGGGAAAGGCTTGGATCAAGGGCGTTGCCACAACCTGTACACAAAAACGAAACCATTAGGGAAGGCCTCAAAGAATTGGACTAGGACGCCCTGGGGATTTCGTGGGCGATGGGGAGAAAAACAAGCCTTGGGCGAACCAAAGGAAGCAGGTTCAAGGCAACACCCCCTGCAAAAAGTGGTTCGCAACTTGGGGTTTTCGCCTCGGCTTCAAACCAACTGACAAAATCCTTCCATCCCATTTGGACCGATCCAAAAATCATGGTGGCTGCGGGCAGTGGCCTTGGAATGCGGGAATCGCGCCTTATGGACATGATCCTTTCGCCTGACCAGTCGGTGCGCAACCGGGCAGGGGAGTCGGATGCCTCTTCAGGAAACAGGGTGATGGCCCGATCCACCACCGAGGCCCGAATGAACCCTTTGGGCAACCCGGCTCCCAGATGTTCGTTGGAAACCCCAATGCCCATTTGGGTGAAAAACCAGGCAAGAGAGGCAGTAAGGGACCTGTTTGCCTCGGGGGGAAGAAGGGCTAACCAGGCGGGATTACCGACCCGGGCAAAAAGTCGGCTCCCCATGAACTCCATGTCGATTGCAAGGGGTTCGTTATCGGGATTTTTCCCCGGATGGAACCAATCGAGGAGGATGACGATCCGATTTGTTGCCAATAAAGGGGTTCGGACAGAAAAACCCGTAGGAGGAATTCCGAAAGGGTCTTCCAAGGATGAATCCTTTGGCAAGGCCACCTCGGTCATGAGATTTTGCCATCCAACACACCGACCAAGGATATCACAAAACTGCCGCCTGGTCAGTCTGGCCAAGTCTTCGCATATCTCGCCGATTTCTCTCAGGCAAGCCCGCTCCAGACGAAAGTCCATCCGGGTGGTGCGCAAATCGCAGGCCTTTCGCAACCTCCTGTAAACGGCGGGAATGGTGCCGGCATGGAAACCCGGTTCAAGGAGCTCACGCAGGGTTTCGCCTTGAGGCCCCACCATTGCCGGGGGCATCCTTTTTGGCCTGTTGGCCTCATAGAGCCTCCAGTTTTCACGAAACTCCCAAAAGAAAAACCCAAAGGCCCCCGGGATGATGAAGTCAATCACCCAAACCAGGGCTTCCACGAGAAAAAAGTTAAGCGTGCCGTCCAAACCCAGGTGCAATGGCGGACCAATGACCGGGTAAAAAATCTTCATGGCAACAAAGCAAACGGGCAGTTTGACCGGGTTAAGGAAGGGTTCGATGACCACCATGAAGGAAAACCGGAGGGTATATCCCAGGGGAAACCAAAGCGACTGGAGCAACGCCTGCATGGCGATCCAGAGTCCTTCATCTTTTTGCCGGACGGAAATCCATTCTTCGACAAGGAGAATCAGGCCATCAATTCCGGTCAGCATTTTTTTGAGGAAGCCCTGCCAAAGCAATATGGCCCCGCCAAGAAGGCCATTACCCAAATGGGAGAAGGCCTTTTTAAGGGAGCGTATGATGAGGGCCCCTGCCATAAGGCCCGGTCTCATATTGAGCAGGACATTGAAAATGACAAACCAAAGGATCCAACCGGCCAGTTCCTCAAACCAAAGTGGTTGAAAATACCGCATTCCCATGATGGCGAGGACCGGTTTCACGCCATAGCTCAGGACCCAACTCAAAGGCTCAAGCACCAAGCTTTGGACCATTTCGGAGGAGGAGACCTTCCTGGGCAGATCCCAAAAAGTCCAAGTCAGAAAATCGAGGGTGCGGCCCAGGATGTGGCCGGTCATGAGCCTTACCCGGGGCCGGGCAACAAACACCAGGACCACCGTTCCGACGGCCGCGGAAATGACCCAAAGTTCGGCCATATCCCGGTCGGGGGTAATGGGGCCGAGGTTATGGTGTTCAAGCGTTTTGAACAAGTGATAGATGAAAGCGACCACCACAAAGGCGGTAAGGTAGGGAAATAGGACAAAAAGGGAAATAAATCGTCCGATCCCCGTTCCAAAGGAAGCCGCCGTGGCCCTTTCAAGCATGGCCCCATAGAGTTCGCTGGGTTGGTAAACGCCTTCCAAAAGGGTTGCCAGGCGACGATCCAGGCGAAGCAGTTCATCCCCGCGAACCCACTGGGCAAAGTTTGCCAGGTCGGGCATCTTCACGGGACTAACGGCAAGGGAATCGCGCAAGTTCTGGAAGGTTAGGAACCCCTGTTCCAAAATGCGATCAATGAGCGTTTCGACAATCTGTCCCAAGGCAAGTTGGCCCAGTTGACTGGGAGGGGCAAATCCGGCATCCTTGAGGGCTTCATAAAGGACTGGTCCAATCTGGACACGGACTTCCGTTTCATTGACCAGGCGGGCCTTCCGCAGAAGTCCTTCCACGCTTTGCCGGGCGGAGTTTTCTATGCGGGTAAAGGTCAGGTGTTGTTGGGCCAGGCGCAAAAACCGGGTGGCCCGGATCACATCCACCAGAATCCTCGGCCGCCTGAGGCGGCTCGTTCCCCCGGAAAGGATCCAGCCCATGAGGTCCAGCGTCTGGGGGGGACTGATCACATCCTCGTAAATGTTTTCCAGTTCCCGCAGGAGTTTTTCTTCCCGGTTTTTATACCCTTGGTCGGCCTTCTCCAAAAGCGGATCGAGGACAGCCGTCGCTTCCCCGATTTGATTTTCCTCCAGGCCCAGACGCTGGTGGATCCCCTGAACCATTTGCCTCAGGTGGGAACATGCCATGATTCTGGCCGGGTTACTTTTATGGGCAGGGGCAACACGGGAAGCCCGAACCCGCAGGATGGCGGCATCCACCAGGTTGCCCTTTTCGAGGGATTGATCCGCCAACCGTTGCAGCCGGATGAAGTATTGATTGGCTTCGGACTGAAGGTCATCCTCATCCGAGGCGGCCTCCAACCATGGAGCAAGCCTTGAACGGTTGAGGAGATCCCTGACGGGCAGATCATCCCCAAGTGCCGCATAGATTTCGTCTTGTTTGGCGGGGGAAAGTGTGGGAAACCAATAGCCTGTGGCCTGGGGACTAAAACAGCGTAGCCCCAAAAACACCAAGGCAAACTCATGCAGGATCATGGGGTAAGCAGAATCGGGAAGAACGCATTTCTCCCGGGAAAGAACCCGGGATACCTCGTCGAATTCGATGGTGCCCTCTGGAACAAGCACCCCGAGCCTGACAAGGGGGCGAGCCATTTTCCTATCTGATTTGTCCGAAGTTTTACCAAACTCCAAAAGGGCCCGATCCACCATGGCCAAAAAAAGTCGTTTCCAAACCTCAACCAGCACGGTTCGCTGCCGCCGCCTGATTTCGTGTTCATCACTATCGAAGGTATTCAGGGCATGGGAAGAGCCAAGGCTCCCCGGCCCAAAGGGATCGCTTTTGCGCAACAGCCCAAGGTCTTCCTCGCCTGGCCGTTCCAATACGAGGACATTGTGCGGGAGGTTTCTGTCCGAAGAGATCAATAACTCTGTGGAATCGACACGATTCACAAGGATTTGGCGGTCCATAACCACAAAGTCCCGCCGGGGGACCTGGCCGACAAGGGGCGGTTGTTTCCATTGGATGAGGAGAAGGCGGTCAAGGACTGTTCGGGTAACCAGAACCGCACCGGGATCGGCTGTCTCGAGGATTTCGTCGAGTTTGTGCATGGTGGCACCCTTGGCGAATCGGTCCAAGTCTTAGCGTTCGTCCCCACCGCCCTTGCGCGATGGTACACAAACGACGGCGACCACCGCGGCTCCGAGGAGTAGGGCGATCACAATCCGTAAGGTTTTGGGAGTTTCGGTGGTCGTCGTTTCCGGAGCCAGTTCGGATTTGGAGCCCGCCGCCTTGGCATCGGCTGGCTGGGCGACATGCATGACCCCACCCTGACCCAAAAGGGTGGGCTCGGGGAAACAAAACAGGGTCAACAGGAACCCCAATGGGGCCAGCTTTCGCACCACAAAACGGATGGACTTGCTCATATCCAATAATTTTAGCTACTGATGACCCCATCGTCCGAAGGGATTTCCCCAACGGGAACCGGAATTGGGGGGAATGTACCGGCCTTGGCCCACACCTTGCAAGGGTTGGCCCAAGTCATTGTAAGGCTTTTGACCACTCCCGGACCAACGATGGATCCAGTATTGAGCCCCTGCACCCAAAAGTGTGGCGGCACCGACCAAAACAGGCAAAAGGTTATGATTGTCCGAAATCCATTGGAGGGAGTCGACCTTTTTTCCCAAATCCAGCAGGCCCAAAAGACCAAATCCCAAGAGCCAAGCCCCCAGGAAACTACTGGCAAGGGCCATCCAAATGCGTTCCAAAAGCAGGGCAATGAGGCCACCCACCACAAAAAGTACAAACAATTCGGCAGGGCCAGGGGCGACCAAACCCGTAATCAGGGCAAGGGTTACACCCCCCGACAAAAAGGCAAAAAGCCGAAAGAGGGAAAGCGATAGAATTCCCCCGGCCAAACCCACCATAATGGCCCCTACCACCGGGTGGACCCCCCAGACTGGTCCCTGGCTAAGGCCAAGAAACCCTGCCGAAACCGTGGAGACCAGGACGATCCAGAATTTGTAAAGTTGAAATCCGAAAAGTAGTAACAGGGCAGAAATACCCACAACGATCCAGAGGGCCCCCGGTGACAGCTGGCGCACTTCCTCCATGATGTCTGACGGAAACATCGACGCTACCCCAAAGAAAGGGATCCCAAGATCCCAACGAACCTGGCCACCCCCCAAGAGGCTAGACCATCGCAAGGGGAGGAGTCAAGCATTTTGTTTCCACCAAGGGTTGCCATTCGTTCAAATAGCAATGGGTTCAAATCCTGCAAAGGGATGTTGGCACTCGGCCAACCCATTCAGGGGTAGATACTTGCATACGCCCTCAAACTCCAACCACAGGGCCTGGACCTTTTCATTGGCATGGGCCTTTGCGATGGCCTCGGCGGATTGCCATTCAAAAACCTCCACAATGGTTCCATCGGAAGCACGCATAACATAGGCAGGACGATCCGTTACCAGGTTTTCCCCACGCAAAACGGAGTGGTGCCTTGTTACCAAGGCCAACAGTTGTTCCTCCCTACCCGGTTTTGGGCCGTAAGCCACAATTACAAATTGTCCCATGGTTTCTCCCTTTCTCAAGTGCCTAAAGCCAAACCGTCCTGGTGTGAAAAGTGAGCAACCACAACCTGCTGGCCAATACGAAACAGCCACCATCAGTAGAGGGAAATGGCTATTGTCGAATACGCAAATAAAGGACAGCCTTCGCCCATGGCTCTTGGGTGGCCGCCATGAAACGGGGTAATGGAAAGGGCCTAACCACCCGGGCTTTTGATGGCCACCTCCAGGCACCTTGGAGGCAAGGGTGCAGCGTACCCGGCAAATTTCGTTTGAATCGTTACCTTGGCCATGCGAGCTTTATCCGGTATGGAAACCTCGACCGAGGCCCCGTAAGGATCACTGTAACTTTTTCAGCAATCGTCTTTGAAATGCAGCTCCTGCGGCAAACCCAAGGGCAGATCTTTTTCATCTTTCCATAGGATTGCGACGGTTCCCGAGGCCTTTTCCGAGCCCTCGGTAAAGCGAACCATCTGATCCGGGGGCAACCCTTCCCCCTTGACCCAAAATTTGAGACCAATGGCTACCTTTGACCCGGGTTCCCAGTTTCCCACTGGCCAAACCAAGGGAACCAGATCGTCCTCCGGACGGGGAAGCAGGCCGACTGCAACCCCCTCCCGAGGAGCAAACTCCATGAACACCGAAGCGCCCACCACCAATACCACCAACACCAAACCCAAAACCCGGTTTGGGGAGGGTTGTGTGGTGGACACAGCCGGAGGGGTTTCCATGGTGCGGTTATCCGTTAGGGGGCCTGCGGATCATCCGAAAGGTCCCCTTCGTTGGGACTTGCGATATAGTACCAGTTTTTGTCGGAGATTCCCGAGGTCAGACTGACCACGCTGCCATCACCCAAAAGGATGTTGATGGCGTTGGAGTTGTATCCCTGTTCGAGGTACGGGTGGCAGTTAGTGACGGGTGGACCAAATTGGGGCTTTTTGTGGCACCGAAATTCCCAAGGCTTGGTTCCGGTCCAATCCGTTGGGGCGGGAGCGGATTTGTTCACAAAAATCGACCGGGCCCAATAAGGCGAATTGTATTGCGAATCCGTCACGGTTGTTGGCGCCGCCAATTGGGCCGGTTGACGAGCCCATTGGTGGGTCATGGCGTTTGGAACCTGCCATCCATAGCCCCAAAGCAGTGCCCCCGATGCAGGAGTGCCCGTGGGGCGTTGACACACGGCATAGTGTTCACTCACCATCATCGTCTTGGAAAGTCCATCGGTCATGCTCCCGGTAAGGGACATGCCCATGTCACCAAAGACGAGCCAATTGGCCGCATAGCTGGTTAGGCCCCAGGTCGTTCCCGTGGTCGCCCAAGCGGGAACAGGAGTGCTCCCGAAGGTATTGTAACTGGCACCGGTAAGTTCAAAGGTTCCTGCTCCAAGGGTAATATCAGAAGGTGCCTGGAGCGATTTGACTACCGCACCTTTGGCAAGGTCAGGGCCTTGTTTGAAAAGCGAATCCTGCTCCAGGTGGGGCAACAGGCTATACCAGATGGATCCCGCCGATTGGGAGGCATACTTCCCAAACATGGGGGGGGCTTTGCCAAAAGTGTCGTTGGCACCGTGAATGGCCAAACCGATCTGTTTGAGGTTGTTCTTGCTTTGGAGGCCATAGGCGGCTTGCCGGACCTTTTGTACTGCCGGCAAAAGCAGGCCGATCAAAACGGCTATGATCGCAATCACCACTAAAAGCTCGATCAGCGTAAAACCTTTACTCGCTCTTTTCATGAATAAACTCCCAAATCTCTGAATAATATTATAGCAAATCAAACTCGGGACGGGGTACAGGGGACAAGTTGTTGGATATTTGGTGCGGCGGCGGATGGCAACCAGGCGAAAGGCCAAGGTGGTTTCCGATGGGATTCGAATCGGGCACGCCGTTTCTTAGCGCGAAAACAATCAGGAAAAACCGGGGATGTCTTTGCCGGGAACCAGTAGCCAGGCGGTGAACTGTTTCATTGACCCGGCCCTTTCCCAAAGGGTCCGCCCATGCAAGCGGACCGGTCCCCATGAAAATCTAGCGAAACCTGTTGGCAACGCAAGCCAGAACCTCAAGTTTCGCCCTTGCAACCTCCAAAGAGGATACGGGGTTGTCCGCAAAAGTGGCAAAACCGCAATCGGGATGAAGGGCGACCACCCGGTCGGCTCCGAAGAGGTCAAAAGCCTCTTCAACCCTTTTCATGATAGCCGATTCGGATTCGATTTCCATTGTTTTGGGGTTAACCAACCCCAGGCCCAGTTTCGTCTGCTTGGGCAAATCCCGGAGAACTTTCATTTCGCCCGCCCTTGGAGTCGAAAATTCCAGGAGCAGCATTCCGACTGGAACTTTGGAAAACAGCTCCACCAAGGGTTCATAATCGCCGGATAAAGCTACGGATTCATCGCGGGACCAGTTTCCGCGACAAACATGAATCGCCAATCGTTCCCTTGGAAATCCAGCAAGGGTTTGAACCAGAATCGACCGGGCAAACTCCAGTTCCTCCTCCTTGGGAAGCCTTCCCGAAAGGGCCCCGCACATGAAACTTCGGCGTTTTTTCGGTTGGGCAAGGACCACTTCCGTGAGGACGGGTTCATCAATCTGGACCAAGGTAGCCCCGTGGGCCAGCAAATCCTCTATTTCAGCCCTTAATAGGCGGATTACATCCGCCGCCAGGGCTTCCCGCTCCTTGTATACCTTTTCCGAAAGGCATTCAAGGAAAAGGGTCCGGGTAAGCAAATAGGGGCCGGGTAAGGCAACCTTTATGGGCCTGTCGGTCACGGTACGCAAAAAGGCCAATTCCTGTAATGCCAAAGGCCGATTCCTCACCAAGGGACCCAAAAGGGCCGGGTGATGCACCTTTTCCGCAGGCACATCAAGCTGGGATAGTTCCGCCTTGAACTTGTCCGGATCGTCCACATAGGGCAGGAGATCGCTTACCGGAATAAGCCGACAACAGGAAAGCCTTCCCCCCACAAAACCCGAGTAAGTATCGCGGCGTTGTTCCCCGTCACTTAAAACATCCACTCCCGCACGGTCCTGGGAAGATACCACCAGGCGCACCGCATCATCCGCGGCATTCTCAAATTCTTCTTCGGTGATCCGTCCTTCGAGTTTTTCATGAAGCATGCGCAAAAGCCAGGCGGGCCTAGGCATGGAACCGATGCCAAATACCGCCAATTTGGGCAATTCGGGAACCCACTGATCCCGGCGAGGGAGAGGCACAAACCTGTCCCCGACCGGGTTGACTACCCCGGGCAGTTTTTGGCGTTTGGGAGCGACCTTTCCTTCAAGGAACACCTGCCGTTCGGCAAGGGTTCCCTTTACAACGAGGAAATGGTGGACCGTTTCCAAAGAGGTTACCTCGGTACGATACTCCAAAAGGTCATTTCCCGTGAGCCGACTCCACGAAGGAAGGTCCTCCGCAACCGATTTTTCCGTGCTTCTAAGGTGAAGCAGCTGCCCCCGTTCCAAAGGTCCAAGCTGCTGCCGGATGAGGATGAGCAGACCATTGCCACAGTCAAGGTCACCCCCGTCAAAGGATGCGTCGGGAATCATGGAAAGTGACCTGTCGCCCTCCGAAAAAACGCCGGAGTTTTCCAACTATTCTAGTCGTCCCGGAAAAACCCTTCAAGTACCTTGAATTGGAGTCGATTTATGGTTTTTGATGTGGAAATATTTCTAGGTATTCTGGGGAACCATTTCGGAAAGCTGGCAAAAAATGGCGGCAAAATGCCCGTAGGCGAATCCCTATTGGTTGGTTTTCCGCTTGTCATTGAGTTCTGGCCAGACCCTCTTTTTTCAGGTTAACCCAAGTTACGCAGTTGGAGTGATTTTTTACGATTTTTTGGCCTTTTTTGGGACCCTGATTGTAGTTTTTCCCGGGAATTTGTAGTATGTCGAGTTCAAAACGGCCCGTAGTCCCGACCAAGTTACTTGATATTGTCCGCTACTTGTGCGAATGTAACAAAGGAGTTTGGAACTATTCGCAGGTACTCTTGAGGACATTGGTACTCCCGATCTTTGCAGGCTGATTTGATTTTTACCGGGAAAACCCTGGGTTTTATGGGTCAATTTGCGTAACCTGGGTTATTGAATTTCCCTCTAGGGAGGGGTGGCAGGCGAAGCCTGACGGGGTCGTGCCTTAAAGAACACAACATTTGGAAGGAGGGGTGGTCCACTTTACGAACCACCCCGCCCTGACGGGCACCCCTCCAAGGAGGGGAATAAGGAGGGGAATAATGGCTAATTCCCAGGGCGGATTTGTAGTCCCGTCGTTTGCAGCCTGATTTAACTTTTTCCCGGGATAAACACGGTTTTCATGGTCCCAACTGCGTAACTTGGGTTAAAGTCGGATTTTCAGGGTTCTATGGCATGATCAAATCAGGAGGGCATGACCACCTTCCCAATCCCATTTCGGTTTGGGATGGTTTTTCAGGGACGACTAACAACGGGCATGGTATTGCGTTTGTTTTTATTGGATAAACTGAGGCGCAAAATATCCTCGAATGCCGCCCTTTGAGGCTTACTTTTCGGGTTCCTAACGGTCGTGGCCGTTTATATTCCAATCCGGTTGGGAAGCCCCTTGGTGGCTTGGCTTTGGTATGCCCCGATTGGCACCACCGCAACCGTGGGCATTACCCTTGGCTTGAATTCCCTGTTTGCAAAGGGCCTGTTTGCAAAGGGGTCAGGTTCAATATTCTGAACGATTCAAATTACTTCAACCGCAAGGTGGTAGAAAAGAAGGCCCCCTTCGCCTGGGAATCGTGCCAAAAATAAATGGCCTATGATTTAGGTCATGAATGGTCCTTGCCCAAAACGAGGAAGACTAAAAAAGGGTAAATTTGGGTTTGGCGAACAATCTAATGGGACCCCTTTTTATTCTCAGGGAACCTCAACAAGTTCCCCTCCGGCTCGGGAGGCAAGGCTTTGCATGATTGGGGCGGCGGAATAATTCAGAAATTTGGCCGAGCCGTCCGCAAAAAGAAAATGAGCCCCATCGGAATGCACACTCCAGAAATGAAATGCACTGCATTGATTGGATAGTTTACCGCGTTCAAATTGAAATGGGCCGGATGGACAGGACTCGCAAAAAGAAGCCTTTGGACCATGGAGTTCATTGACCCCAAGCAAGTAATCCATTGATCCAAATCCATCTTGGCCTTCGCCGGAATACCACCAACCAAACCACATATCCGCACTTGGAGGCCGCTCCCCCACCATTAGGGTATTTGAGGAACCATCGCCAATATCGACCATTCGGATTTGAGAATCATAAAACAAAACGCCATCATTTGTTTTGTGGTTCCTGCCGGAAACCCCATGATAGCTTGTAAGGGCAACCGAGACGCCGCGGTTTCTTGGTTTTTGCACACTATTCACTCGGGAATCCCCCGGACAGCCATACAGTTTTAGGGGAGTGCTTATCCCTAAATGGGGAAGTTGGTAGGGAACCGCTGGGCGCGCATCGTACGCCTCCAAAGTCCTTTTCCAAAGGGCTTCCTGTTCAATAAAAGGCAGAAGTCTCCCCATCCAACTTATACCCCTCAAAGGCACACCCTCCTCCAAAGGGGTCCGGCCCATGGGAAACCGACCAAATTGGCCATGATGGACTTGCAGGGCCAGACCCATTTGTTTCATATTGTTCAAACAGCCAAGGCGATCCGCGGCTCCACGGATTTTCTGAACCGCCGAAAGAATGAGGCCGAAAAGTACCCCGACAATGGCAATGACCACCAATAGTTCGATAAGAGTGAATCCGGTTCGAATCCTTTTGTTCACAAAAAAACACTCCCATTGAACCAACAACAGGATCCGCAAGGGGCATCCCTGCAGGGGATACCCCAAACAGGATTACCCGGACCCCCGCCTTTTCATAAACACAAATATCCCGCCAAAAAATAAAGCCGAAACAATTCCCCAAGCATAAAGAGGAACACTCCACCCGCCCGGTTCCGAAGGTTCGGCATAACCAAAGTCGGATAATTGAAATTCATTCAAAGGAATATCATCGTAAGAATATTTAATATTTGTTTTAGATAACGCATTTTGATCTACGCCTTCTTGTTTTGTTATCTTCCAAATTGTTTCTAATTCAATATTGACAGGCAAGTCATTATCGAATGATATTTTTTTGATAGCAGTGAAAAAGTGCTTGACATTATCGATGTTACAAGTCTGTTTCATTCTTACAGGAATAAAACCGTTTGTTTTGTCCAGTTCCAATTCGGTCTGAATCGTTCCATTAACCTTATCGGCTGGTGCCTTGTGGGAAAGGGTGAAAAACTGTCGGCTATCGGTTTCGGTGACCTTCAGGATAACACAATCGGGGTGGGTCTCTTTATCGGTAATTGAAAAATAGGTTTGAAACAACCCCGGAATAGTTCCATAACCGCTTGTTTTCTGCTGGGAGGGCCTACGATAAGAGACGGAAAAACCGACATCCTTTGTGTCCAGATCGGAGGCGGAAGAATGCGCCAATCCGGTGATAAACCAGGGCTTTCCTATTTTTTTCGCGATTTCAAAACAATACTTGTCGTTAATGATGATTCCATAGCTACTTGGGGCGTTGGTTGAATTTTTCCCAATTCTTTCACTTGTATAGAAATAACAATCTAATTCTTTATTTGTTTTTATTGTATTTAAAATACTCCAAACAGGTTCATCACCACTCTCTATTAAATTAAAATATTCTTTTTTTTCTTGCCTTTTTAAAAACTTGGCAGATGCGAATTTTTCCTGTTTTTGTTTCACCGCCGCGATGGCCACATCCCATTTTTGCCGGTTAATTTTTTCATCCGACCCTTGCAAGGGCACCATTTGCAAGGACACCAAAAGTAAAATGCCAACCATGCCAATCCCTCCCAACCGGCAAACCCTGGCCATTCCCCTAGTTGCACTTACAAGCGCAAACGATAATGATCTCATCATCCCTGTTGATTGACTTCGTTCCCTTGATGCAGGCAAAAACTAAATCCGGGTCCGGAGCGGTGTCCACACACCGACCCGTGCAACTACAAAAATTGGGATGATCCGGTCCGACATTGTTATTCTGCTGCGGGTAGCACTCGTTGAGGATCACATCTGCCATTACATGGATCGCCCCAAAAACGGGATGCGTCGCAAACACAAAAAACAGGCTTGCGAAAAAGAGCCCGCCGAAAGCATGGCATACGAATTTCGCCATTTCAAAACTCCTCATTAAGGGTTGTGATTGAACCAAAAAAATACCCAACGATCGGGCTAAAGCCAGGGGATTCACAATAGAGGGTATACTGCTGCAGGAACGCTCCAGGGGATCCTTTGAACTTCGTATGTATTTCTATCTCTTTTTGATCTCCAGGGTTTAATTCAATAGGAAAATCCTCCATCGGAAAAACACAGCCGCAGGATGCGCTAACCCCGATTACCCTGGCGATTTTTAACGAATTATTCGATATTTTTACCCGAAAGGTATTCCCCTCATTCAGGCTTCCCCCGCCAATTGCCGTGTATTGGGGATGAATGGAAATGGGCCTACCCCGTAAGGTCAAAATTGTAGATTCGAAGCCCCTTTGAAGGTAGATCATTTGTCCAATAACAAAGGTAACAAACAATAAAAATCCAATTACTACAGGTTTTTTTGTGATTTCGATAACTTGTGTTGTTTTTGAAGTATTTTGGTTTGCAAACATTTTGACTTTAACCATCAAAAACAATGTTGCGGAAAAATCAAAAATCATGGTTGCCCATGGACTGACCTTTATTCTGCCAAAGCAGCCACAGGAACTTTCGCCATTAAAGGCAAAAAACAAACTGACAAAGCCAAAAACCAGGAACAGGGCAGTGGATGCCCTTTCTACAAAAAACAATTGGTATCGGATTACAAGCAAAAAACCAAACACCAACTCGATTGCCGCTATAAAATATTTTAAATTTGGATTACTGTAAAATAGGTAAATGTCGGATGGGGCACTGTCAGAAATTTTTGACAACGCAGAAAACAGCAAGACCAAACCCACAAATTGGGAACCAAGCCGAGCAATTCGATAGGTCATCGCCCACCTCCTACCAATCTGCATGATAACTCCATCTTTGGCAATTGTCCAGCACCCATTGGCTATATTTTTTGGATTTTTCTTGTATTTGCAGATGAATATCGAACAGGGGCCAATGTCAGCTTATGGGCACCTGGTGCTTGGTTTTGTCTAGCCCGGATTATTCATGGATTTTGGATTAATTTGGTCCTTAAATGTATCTAATATATTGTATCTAATATGTCGATATAAAACAACTTAAGTAAAACAACGAGGCCTGTTATGATCCAGCAGCGTGTAACTGGAAAAAGCCAAACGGAATGGAATCCGATTTCTTTTGGTTTTCATCCCCGGAAGGATGTTGTTGTCGAGGTAAGCGATAAGCAGTTGTCCAGCGATGGCGGGTTGATTGCCATCTGGGAGTTTGATAACCAGATCGGTTTCACCAATCGGTTTTCCAAAAGGCTTTGTGATAAGCGTCGAGGGAAGTCCAGGCACACCCTTCATGAGATGCTTGTGAGCCGGATTTACGGCTTTTTGGGTGGATACACCGATCAGAACGACCACCAACAATTGCGGTTTGACCCGGTTTTCAAGATCGTGGCAGGGAGGGATCCCAAGGATGCCCCTTTGGCAAGTCAATCGAGTTTATCCCGGTTTGAAAACCAGGTGACAATCGATGACCTGAAGGCGATTATTGCGGAAATTACCAGGGAATGGGCGGAAAGTTTCCAGGAGCAGCCATCCCGGGTCACATTGGATATTGATGCAGTCGATGACCCGGTCCATGGCCAGCAACCGCTCAGCATGTTTCATGGGTTCTAGCCCAAGTTACGCAGTTAGGACCATGAAAGCCCGGTTTTTCCCGGGAATAAGTTAAATCAGCCTTAAAAAGTCGGGGCTACAAATCCCCTCCAGGGATGATCCGTTATTCCCCTCCATGGAGGGGTGCCCGTCAGGGCGGGGTGGGTCTTAAAGTGGCCCTCCCTCCCCATTTTGGGTTTCTCAAAGGCACCACCCCGTCAGGCTTCGCCTGCCACCCCTCCAAAGAGGGGAATTAAACCAGGTTACGCAGTTGGGACCCTGAAAACACAGGATTTCCCGGGAAAAAGTCAAATCAGCCTGCAAAATTCGGAACTGCTAATCCTCACCAGGGATCCTTCGAACAATAGCAAACTCCCTTGTAAAAATCGCACAAGTACTTGCCAAAATCAAGGAGGTTGGTCGGGACTACGGGCCGTTTTGAACTCGACATACTCCAAATTCCCGGGAAAAACCACAATCCTGGTCCCAAAATGGACCAATAAATCGTAAAAAATCACTCCACCTGCGTAACTTGGGCTAGGAACAATACCCATACCTCCCGCTTTTTATTTCGCATGCGGAAACGAAAATATTCGTGTCGGGCTGGTTGAGGGCTGGAGTTGTACCCGCCTCTTCGGGAGCGGGAGATGATCTGGCCCATATGCGATTTACGATGATTACGCAATGCGTGGGGATGCGGAAAACCGGAACAAGGAGATCAAGAACGGACTTGGGATGGATCGGTTGAGTGATTGCCGGTTCATTGCCAACTTTTTCCGGTTGTTGATGTCGCTGTTGTCCCACAATCTTTTGGTCCGGATGAGGAACCGGATTCAGATTCCGGACCGGGAAACCGAACCGGGTCCAATCCCGCAGGAATCCCTGCCGGGCCCGGACCGTATGCGGTTTCAAAGGGATAGGCGAAAGCGGGATCCCCTTGGAAGGGCGCATCCCCAAACAAGGAGGGACAAGTTTATCAAGGTAGCCGTGGAAGTGGTATCCTCAAATCGGAGGATCGTGATCCGGATGACTGCGAATTGGCCGTACCTGGAATTGTTCCAAAAGATCTCCCGGTCGATATTTTCGTTTGGCTAACTTGAATCAATCCGATATCCCGATTCCTCCCTGAAAAACATTCTGGGGGCAAGGGGGAGTTTTGGACATCGAAGAGGTTTCAACCCAATTTTAATCCATTTAAAGAGCTGATATGGGTATAAATTGGCCGTAAAGGGAAACCAGATAGGATTTTGGAGAGGTCATGGATAATCCTTTCTAGTAACTGATACTTGGGACACCCTGGTCCATAAATTCAACCAGTTTGGCACCACCCACGATCATGGCTCCGGCAATCAGTTCTGTCTCGTTGAGCTTTCGACGCTTGAAACAGGGAGAACAAACATAGATCTTGCCCCCTTCCCGGGCAAAGGAGGCCATCAGGTCCCGCAAGGAGGCAAATCCCTCTTCATGGATCCCCTCCGCACCCCCCACAACGGCAAGTCGGACCCCTTCGGTCGAAAGGAACACTACCGTTTCGCGTTCGGAACCGACCGCCGCATTGGCAACCACAAAGGCCACGGTGGCCCGATCGGGTTGTTCCGGACCAACAGTGAGGCTGATTACAAATCTGCCGGGCATTATTCACTCCTTGCTTGGTTGAAAAACAAATTGTCAAAACCGATTAGGGATCAGATCGTTTCCTCAGGTCATAACAAGGTGGCGAGGCATCAAGCAGGGTATGGCCCACCATCCTGAGCCAGGCAGGAATGTCCTCTGGTGCCCCGGGATCTGTGGCAATTACCCGGACTTGGGTCCCGGGAGGAAGCTCTTTCAGCTTTTGCCTCAATGCAAGGACAAGGTCGCCACAGCCCAAGTCGCCAAAATCGTAAACCACCAAGGGTGTAACCCTTTTTTGCCCGTTGGTACCTTCCTCCGGTACCTCCGCTCCAGCTGGGATTACAGCCTCCGCCAATAACCCACCCAGGTGACAGGGAAGTTTACACCGGTTGGAATCTGCCTTGGCCCACGCCCGAAGGTAACAGTCCTTTCCCTTTAGCCATCGTGCAAGGTGGTTTTGGGTGGTAACCAGGTCACGCTTAAGCCCCTTGGCAGCACAGGCTAAACACCTTGGGCAGTCTTTCAACCCAAGAGCAACGGCACAAAGAACAGCATGATCACAAAGGGATTCCGAACAGGCCGGACAAGAGGAACCAACCCATCGGGTGAGGGCCTCCAAAAGTTGCCGGGATTCGGTGGATTCCGCCATACCCAATGGTTCTTGATACAGGGTGGTTTGCAAAAAAAAGCCGCACGGGAGAACCGCACGGCTTGAATGGTTTATGTACCCCGAAGGGATTTAGGCGTTTGCGGGAGCCGTAACCTTGGGAGCGGGAGCCGGTTTGGGAGCAATCAACTCGGGATTGATGAATTCAATGATGGCAAGCTCGCTGCCATCACCAATCCGGCGCTGGTGGATCTTCAGGATGCGGGTGTAACCGCCTGGGTGGCCGACAAATTTGGGAGCCACCTCGTTAAAAAGCTTCTTGTAAACATTTGGCCTGAGCCAGGTTTTGGGGTTTTTCGCCGCTTCGGACTTTGAGTCGATGCCGCGGGTTGACATGGGCCCCAAAACGGTAACGGCCTCGCGCCTGGCGTGAAGGTCCCCGGCCCTGGCAATGGTAATCAATCGCTCGATGAAAGGCCGCAATTCCTTGGCCTTGGCCACGGTGGTGGTGATCCGGCCGTGCTCGATCAGGGCACAGGAGAGGTTCCGATTGAGGGCAAGCCGATGGGAAGAGTTCCGATTGAGCTTGCGGCCCGCCTTTAGGTGACGCATGATTTAATTCCTTGTCTATCCGTTAAGTCTTTAATGTTCCAGATTTGCCTACCGGTTGGAGGCGGGAAGCCTCATACCCAGATGCATTCCACGCTCGGAAAGCTTGGCTTTGACTTCCTTGAGGGTGTTGTCACCAAAGTTGCGAACCTCAAGAAGTTCGTCCTCACTCCGGCTGACGAGGTCCCTCACCATGGTGATTCCCTCGGATTCGAGGCAGTTCGTGGCCCGAACGGACAACTCAAGTTCCGCCAAACTCAACGCCAGGTTGCGTTCAAGGTCGGGATCGTCACTGATGTTGATATCCACATCGGCACGATCATCGTAGCCAATTTCAGGCCCAAGATCCGCATATTGGACAAACGGGTTAAGGTGCTTGCGAAGGATCTTGGCGGCTTCCACAAGGGCGAATTGCGGGGCAATTGTCCCGTTGGTCCAGATCTCAAGGGCCAGCTTGTCGTAGTTGGTTTTTTGACCGACCCTCGTATCTTCGATCTCGTACTTGACCTTCACCACCGGAGAGAAACTCGAGTCAACCGGGATGACACCGATCTCGCGGTCACCAATCACATTCTCTTCGGCAGTGTGGTAACCCCGGCCGTTTTCCACCTTCATCTCGACAACGAAAGGAACATCATCCGTAAGGGTGGCAATCACATGATCCGGGTTGATGATGCTCACGGTGGCATCAGCAATGATGTCGGACGCCTTGACAACGCCCCGCTCATGTCGCTCGATGCGAATGGTTTTGCCGTATTCCGAAGTGCTTTTCACCACCAGGCTTTTGATGTTCAGGATGATGTCGGTGACATCTTCCACCACACCGGGAATGGAGGTGACTTCGTGTTGGACCCCTTGAATCTTGACCTGGGTAACCGCACTTCCCTCAAGGCTTGAGAGGAGCACACGGCGCAGGCTGTTGCCCACGGACACGCCAAATCCCCGTTCGAAAGGCTCGACCGAAAACCTGCCATAGGTGTCGGAAAGGGTCGAACGGTCTGCGGAAAGACGATTGGGAAGTTCAAGGCCACGCCAGCGAATACGCATTTGAAAAAATCTCCGATTGAAAGGGATACCTGTTGGGTTACTGCTGGATTACCGGGAGCAAAGCTCGATGATGAGTTGCTCGCGGAGATCCTCAAGGTTGGGGTCTACATCGGACCTTCCTGGGTTTCGGGGCATGACGCCTGTGGGCGGTTCGCTTTCGTTGTTGGTGCGCTCAAGGAATGCGGGAACGGGACGACGGTCATTTTCAGCCAGGCCGTTGCGAATTGCCTTGAGCGAGGTTTCGTGATTGCGGACCGTAACAACATCCCCCGCCCGAAGGATCAGGCTTGGAATGGTGCAGCGTTGGGCACGCATGAAAATGTGGCCGTGGGCAATGAGTTGCCTGGCATTGGAGCGGCTGGAAGCCCAACCAAGGCGGTAAACCACATTGTCGAGTCTGCGTTCCATAAGCGACAAAAGAGCTTCACCGGTGCTTTCCTTGGCACGGGAGGCAATATCGAAATAGCGGTCGAATTGCCTTTGCATGACGCCATAGAAGCGGCGAAGCTTCTGCTTTTCACGGAGGCGGGTTCCGTATTCGGAAAGTTTACCACGGCGTTGACCGTGCATACCCGGAGCGTAATTGCGCTTCTTCAGGGAACATTTGTCGCTTTCGCAGCGGGTTCCCTTGAGGAACAGCTTGCGGCCTTCGCGGCGGCAAAGTTTGCAAACAGAGTCGGTGAATCTTGCCATGGTTCGATTCTAAGCTTCCAAATAATGAGGTGGTGGATCCTGAACAGGTATTAGACGCGGCGACGCTTGGGTGGACGGCAACCGTTGTGCGGAAGCGGGGTCACATCCTCAATCGACCGAACGGTAAGGCCAGACGCCTGGAGGGCAGTCACTGCGGATTCGCGGCCCGAGCCGGGCCCCTGCACCATGACATCGATCTCCCGGACGCCGAACTTGCTGGCCTTTTCGGCAGCGACCTCGGCGGCGCGCTGGGCAGCAAACGGGGTGCTTTTCCGGCTTCCCTTGAAGCCTACACCGCCGCCCGAAGCAAAACAAAGGGTATCCCCCTGTTTGTCGGTAATGGTAACAATTGTATTGTTGAAAGTCGCCTTGATGTGCGCCACGCCGGCACTGACATTGCGGCGAACTTTCTTCTTGCCCTTCTTCGACACCGTTTAAGCCCCCTTCTTGAACCGCAATTTTGCGGTCCTGCCTTTGTATACCGGACCGGGGAAAAACCCCGAAACCCGCTCTTATTTGTCCTTGACGCCTTTTTTCCCGGCTACCGTCTTGCGCGGCCCCTTGCGGGTCCGGGCGTTGGTTTTGGTCCGCTGTCCACGAACAGGCAAACCCCGGCGATGCCGGGATCCGCGATACGAACTGATCTCGCGCAAACGGGCAATGTTCTGCTGGATCTGGCGGCGAAGCGGTCCCTCGACCGTGAATTCACGGTCAAGAATCCCGGCGATGCGGCTGATTTCATCATCGGAGAGGTCCCGGGCCCGTCTCTGGGGATCCACCTTGGCCTCTTCGCAAAGCCTTAGGGAGGTCGTTGGACCAATCCCATAAATGTAACGCAGGGAAATGTGGGTGGGTTTATCGTTTGGAAGGTCCACACCCAGAATACGAGGCATCTTCAAAGCTCCTTTTCGGCTCGGCTAAAGACAGGCGATTAACCCTGACGCTGCTTGTGCCTTGGGTTATCGCAAATAATCAAAAGTTTGCCGTGCCGTTTTACCAGCTTGCACTTCTCACAAATTCGTTTCACGCTCGAACGGACTTTCATATTTCACCTCTCCCACCCTTTCCCATGCCTATTTGCCTGGAAAGGTTCGGGAACTTATCAGGATACCCCAAAATTCATGTTCCAGCAAGGGTTTTTCCGCAAGGACCCGGAATCCAGGTCTCTTCACGGGCTGTTAACACATAGACTCCCTGCTCCATGAGGGCCACCGTATGCTCTACATGAACACTCGGAAGTCCATCCCGCGTCACCACTGTCCAGTGGTCCCGCAAGGTTTCGCAGTAAAATCCCCCCATGTTAACCATTGGCTCCACCGCCAACACAACCCCTGGCTCTAGCCGGAAGTCTGTTCTCTTCATGGAGTTATCCCAATAGTTAGGCACCTGGGGAGCCTCATGCATCGTTCGGCCGATCCCATGACCCACATACTGGGTTACCATGGTGAACCCAGCCCGCTTGGCTTTCGCCTGCATCGCCTGGGCCACTTCCGACCAACAACTGGCTTGGACCATTTCTTCCATTGCCAGCTGCAAAATTTCTTCGCCTTCCCGGATTAACCTCGCCTTTTCAGACGAAACCTCCCCCACGGGAAGACTCACTGCGGCATCCGCACACCAGCCATCCACGGAACAGGCGGTGTCAATCTTGACCACCTCTCCCTCGGCAAGGGCCCGGTTGCCGGGAATCCCGTGAACCACCTGTTCGTTCACGGAGATGCAAGTCACGGCCGGAAACGGAACCCGACCGGGATATCCCTTGAACAGGCTGGTTGCTTTTTCCTGAAGGTATAGGTTTTCCACTGCCCTGTCTATTTCCATCGTCCTGATTCCGGGACGAACCATTTCGCGGCAGAGATCCAAGGCCCGGGCAACGATTTTGCCCGCCACCCGCATCATCTCCACATCCCGGACTGTCTTCAGCTGCTTGACCCGGTTTGCATTTCCCATCGTCCTAGCCAAGGTTGCTCCGTCTTTCTGGCCCCTGTGAATCATGTGCCAATCGCTTCTCGTGCTTTTTCAATGCACCCAAAAACGCCCTTTACTTCCCCGTTTCCCTCGATCCGGACAAAGTTCCGTTGATCGCGGTAATAAGGGATCATCCTTTCCGTGTCCTTGTGATAGACCACCAGCCGGGCCTTGACGGTCTCGGCGGAATCGTCTGCCCTTTGCACCAGGGCAATCCCGCAATCATTGCAAACCCCAGCCACAATGGGGGGGTTGTTATGAGCGTGATAGGTCGCTTTGCAGCCCAACTTGGGGCAGCTCCAGCGCCTGCATACCCGCTTGACGATGTCGCCATCAGGCACATCAATCAGAATCGCAAGGTCAAGCTTCATGCCGACCTGGGCAAGTATCCCGTCGAAAGCCTGGGCCTGGGCCAAGGTCCTTGGGTAACCATCCATAACGAAAGACTTGGGGCGATCGCTCCGGGCGAATCGTTCCGCAATCAGATCGTTAACCAATTCATCCGGAACCAGGTTTCCCTTGTCCACAAATGGTTGCGCCCTCAGTCCAACGGGCGTTTGCCATCGCATTGCCTCACGCAACAGGTCACCTGTGCCTATATGCTCCCATCCATGCTTCTTGCATAGGAGCTTGGCCTGTGTTCCCTTCCCGCAACCGGGCGGTCCCAACAGCAGGATTCGCATTGCCTCATGTTCCCGAAAAACCGCCTGTGGGGAGAGCACCGCCCAGTCTTGTTGCCAAGGCCCAAGCAATCTGAAAAAGGGACTAGTCTTCCGTCAACCCGGGATAGTTTCGCATGACCAGGTGGCTATTCACTTTTTGGACCAAATCCAGGGCCACGCTAACCACGATGAGCAGACTGGTACCCCCGTAAAACTGCGCCACTTCCTGGGAAACTTCCATCGTGGAGGTGACCATGGTTGGGATCACGGCAATGATCGCCAAAAAGGCAGCACCCACATAGGTCAGGCGTAGCATTACTTTTTCCAGGTAATCCGCAGTGCGCTTGCCCGGCCGGTATCCTGGGATAAAACTTCCATGATCACGAAGGTTGTTTGCAACATCCTTGGGATTAAAGATGATCGCCGTCCAGAAATAGCAAAAAACATAAATCAGCACGACAAATGTAATCGTGTAGACCCAGCCTTGCCTTTCAAAAACATTGGCAATCGTCCGTAAAAAATCCGATCCCGTGGCATTGGCCATCGCGGAAAACACAAAATAGGGAAGAATCAACAGACTGCTGGCAAAGATAACAGGCATCACACCGGCCTGATTGACCTTGAGCGGCAAATACTGTTTGGTTCCACCATAGACCCTGCGACCGCGAACATGGCGGGCCGACTGGGTGGGAATGCGTCTTTGGGCCTTGGTCATCGCCACAACCGCCATGATGACGATGATGAAAAGCCCCATCAGGACGATGAGTTTTTCAAAGGACATATCAGCGCCACCGCTCCCACCAAGGGTCAGAACCGATTCCTTGAGTTTCCAAACCCCACCGGTTTGCTCAAAAAGGAGGGAGACCGTGGCGGCGGGAAGGCGGGCGACAATACCTGCCATGATGATGATGCTAATGCCGTTGCCAATGCCGTATTCGTCGATCTGCTCCCCCATCCACATGAGAAAGAGGGTTCCTATAACCATGGTCAGGACCATGGAAAAGTACCAGAAGAAACCGGAATATCCAGCCAGGCCAAGCCCCTGGCCCTGAACCGGGTCGGTCATGAAGTTGACATACATGATCGCCTGGAACAGGCAGATGGGAACGGTGGCAAGCCGGGTGTAATTGTTTAGTATCTTCCGGCCAGCCTCGCCTTCTTTTTGAAGGCGTTCAATGGCGGGAACCATTGCTCCCAGCAGCTGAAAGATAATGCTCGCCGAAATGTAGGGCATGATACCCAAACCAAATACGGTTGCATTGCTCAGGTTTCCGCCCGAGAACATCGAGACATAGCTAAAAATACTGTTGAGGCCGCCACCACCAAGATTTTTGCTGAGGAGGTCCTGATCAATGAAGGGAAGGGGAATACTGTATCCGACCCGGTAAATCGCCAGGAACATCAGGGTGATGCCGATTTTCCAGCGCAATTCCGGGATGCGAAAGATGTTAATCAGGTTGGACATACTCGCTTCCTGGCTGGCTTGAAACCGGACCCTTTTTGCGAAAATCGAAACCCCAAATTCACAGGAACTAACCGGACCTTCAATCCGGCAAGTCAAAAAACCAAGTGACCCCGGGAACCGCAATCGGTAACCCGGGGCGCCGGTTAGGCCTATTTACCCTTGGATTTTTTGGGTGGCTTGACTTTCATCTTGTTGCGAACAGGTTTGGGGGCAGGGGGAATGATTTCCACTGTACCACCTGCGGCAATGATCTTTTCGGTGGCGGATTTGGTTACATGATGGACACGAACGGAAATCTTTTTGGTGATTTCCCCTTCGCCCAAAATCCGAATACCATCCGCCGGGCCACGGGCCAATCCCACCGCCTTCAGGGTTGCCTGGTCAACCAAAGCACCCTCCGCAAAACAGGTATCGATGTCGCCAATGTTTACAACATGAAAGGCTTTGTCCCAAGATCCGTGGGAAAACCCTCTTTTGGGGATTCTCCGGAACAGGGGCATTTGTCCACCTTCAAAGAAGAACCGGGGAAACCTTGCACCGGCGGAAGCGTATTGGCCTTTGGAACCACGCCCTGCCGTTTTGCCATGGCCCGAACCGATACCCCGACCAACTCGCTTGAGCTTTTGGTGGGTGACAATACCCTGATTGATATCGCTGATATTCATTAGAGGGTTACTCCACGCAAACGGGCCACATCTTCGCGGGTCCGCAGTTCCTGAAGCCCGGCAAGCGTTGCCCGAACCAGATTCATGGAATTGGTGCTTCCATGGGTTTTGGTCAAAATGTTCCGAACGCCGGCAAGTTCAAGAACCGCACGCACACTGGGACCAGCTTTTACGCCAGTACCGGGGCCAGCGGGAACCATGATGACCTTGCTTGCTCCAAACTTGCCAACAACCCGGTGGGGAATGGTATCGCCCTTAAGGCTGACGCGAATGCTGCGACGAAGCCCATTCTCGGCATCTTTGGTGGCTTTTTCCACGGCGGGAGGAACTTCGTTGGCCTTGGAATAACCCAGGGAAACCTTCCCCTTTTTGTCTCCAACCACCACGAGGGCATTGAAGGTAAAGCGGCGTCCACCTTTTACCGTCGCCGAGCAACGGCGAATTTTGATAACACGATCCTCTGTTCCGGAATCGGAATTATCCCTACGCTCCCGGTCACGCTCACGCGCCATAACCTAATCTCCCAAAAAGATGCCATTGTCCCCGGTCTTGCCAAAACAGGCTTGGACCGGGTTTGTGTCTTGAACTAGAACTTGAGGCCGCCCGCCCGTGCCGCATCCGCCAATGCCTTGATCCGGCCATGGTACCGATAGTGGCCACGGTCAAAGCAAACCAGAGCGATGCCTTTTTCCGTTGCCACTTTGGCAAGCGCAGTTCCGACCACCTGGGCCGCCTGGACATTGCCTCCGTATACCGAACCATCCGCTCCCGCCCTTGAACTCGCGGACGCCAGGGTTTCGCCGGCATCATCGTTGATCAATTGGGCATAAATGTGCTTGGAGCTGCGAAAAACGCTCAACCGGGGTCGATCCGCCGTCCCGCGAATGATCCGGCGAACATGGTTCCGCCTGCGAACCTGCTTTTTTTGCGTATGCTTGTGGGTATTCATCTTCCTTAGTCTCCCGCCGGCCACAGTCCTCACTGTACCAGCCACAATGTACTCTTCGTCCAGGCCCGGTTCACCCAGACCCTTTATTATCCTGCCTTGGACTTGCCTTCCTTGCGCCGAACGACTTCGTTGTCGTAACGGATACCCTTGCCCTGATAGGGTTCGCTTGGCTGGGCCGCGCGGACATCTGCCGCATACTGGCCAACCATTTGCTTGTCCGCTCCGCGAACCACCACCGCTGTTACCTTGTCGACATCCTTTTTACCTTCCATGCGGTAGTCGATTTGGGTTACTTCCACGGTCACACCTGTCGGCGCAACAACCTCTATGGCGTTGGCGAATCCCAATTTCAGGATCACCTTTTGTTTGTTCTTTTTGTCGATCTCGGCTTTGTAACCGAGGCCGATCACCACCAATTTCCGCTCGTAACCCTTGGTGACTCCTTCGACCATATTGGCCAAAAGGGTTCGGGTCAAACCGTGAACCGAACGGCTCAAACGGTCTTCCTGGGGCCTTTCCACAACAATGTTGCGGGTGGCACTGTCATAGCTAACCTTCACCTTCGCATGGGGTGAAAGGCTCAGTTCGCCTTTGGGACCCTTCACACTAACCTTGCTATCACCCAGGGTTACATTCACACCTTGGGGAACCGCAACAGGTTGTTTTCCAATTCGAGACACTTTATCGTCCTCCTGCCCACTATCTGAATGCGAAAAATTGTTGCCTTCCCGCCTGTTCAAAAGGTTGGGGAAAGATTTATCGCATGGCTGATCAATAAACGGTACAGAGCAGTTCCCCGCCCACTTTCCGCGTTCGTGCCTGACGATCACTCAGGACCCCGCAACTTGTTGTCAGAATGCCAATTCCCAATCCACCCAGAACCGGTTTAAGTTCGGTACTGCGCACATAGTGCCTTTGGCCGGGTTTGCTTATGCGGCGGATATTGCGAATGACCTTTTCACCTTCAGGGCCATATTTCAGATGCAATCGCAAAATCACACCCGCCTTGGAAAGGTCGGTCTCGGCGACAAGGTGGCTGACACCATGTTCGTCCAATTGGGTCATGCCAACCTGGAAGTCGACAATGAATCCCTCCTCACGGAGGACTCTGGCCACTTCTGCCTTGAGGGTGGTTGCGGGCATATCGACGGTTGGCCGTTCGATCCGGTTCGCATTGCGGATGCGGGTAAGCATATCCGCCAAAGGGTCTGTCATCATGGTGTGTTCACTCCGTGCTGGGGGTTACCAGCTCGCCTTCATAAGTCCGGGGATGATTCCCTCATGGGCCATGTTCCTGAAGCAAATACGACAAATGCCGAATTTGCGGTATACCGCACGGGGACGACCACACAGGCGGCATCGAAGCCTGAGGCGGATCCTCTCGCGAGGTTCCATTTTTACCTTGTCCGGCTCCCTTCGCCATGCGTCAAGCTTGGCAATCTGAATTTGGAAGCGGCTCACCTTACCTGATGTTGCCATAGTCTAGTCGTCCCTTTGGAAACTTGTTATCTGTCCCAGTTTAGTTTTCGCGGAAGGGCATTCCAAACGCCCGAAGCAGTTCCCTGGCTTCCCCATCGTTTCGCGACGAGGTGACAAAGGTAATATCCATACCCTGGGTGAAGTTCATCTTGTCGGGATCCACCTCGGGAAACACGCTTTGTTCTGAAAGTCCCATGGAATAGTTGCCGTTGCCATCAAAGCTCTTGGGGCTGATACCCCGAAAGTCACGGATACGGGGAAGGGCAACACTTATCAGCCGGTCCATGAACTCGTACATGAGCTTGCCGCGAAGGGTGACCCTTGCGCCAATTTCATTGTTTTCGCGCAGGCGAAAACCGCTCACGGCGACCTTGGCCTTGCGGATTTGGGCCCGTTGACCGGCAATCATACCGAGCTGGTCAGCGGCTTCCTTCATCCGGTTTTTGTCCGTCAAAGCCTTGCCAACACCCATGTTGATTACGATCTTTTGCAACTTTGGGATACTGTTGACATTGACCCGGCCCAATTTTTCCTTGAGGCCGTTGACAATCTCCGCTTTGTACCGTTCCAATAACCGCGCCATGTCCCACCTCTATTATTCTTTGAATCCTGGCCCTTTAAGGATCCCTTTATCCCTGGATCCTTACCGCTTTGGGTCGGGCAATTAACCTTAATTGACCTGAACATTTCTTGCAGGCAAGAAACTTGGATCCGTCCTGCTCAACCTTTACCGCTGTACGAACACCCCGTCGGCAGCTGGGACAGAAAAGCAATACATTACTCTGCTGGATAGGCATCTCCTTGGAGAGACGACCGCCCTGCATGTTGCGCTTGCTGGGCCGTACATGCTTGTACACCCGGTTAACGCCCTCAACCACCACTTTGTCCTTGGAGGGAAGCGTCCGAAGCACCCGGCGGGACTTGTTCAAGTCAGCATCGTTGCCGGTTATCACCGCAACCAGATCGTTTTTTCGAATCTTCATCAGAAATCACTCCCGAAGGCCCCGTCCATCGTCCGGCAGGACCACTGTATTTTACTTGCCTTTCCCTTGGAAAAGCAGAGCTTATATCACTTCCTCGGCGAGGTTGGTGATTTTGGCAAATTTCTTGTCCCGGAGTTCCCTGGCGACCGCACCAAAAATGCGGGTTCCCCGGGGATTATCCTCTTTGTCAATGATGACCAGCGCATTACGGTCGAAGCGGATATAGGTCCCATCATCACGACGGGTGGCTTTCCTGGTTCGGACAACCACGGCCCGGATTACATCACCGGGCTTGACTTCCCCGCCGGGATTGGCTTTTTTCACGCTGGCAATGATGACATCGCCCACGCCGGCATAGCGGCGCTGGTTGCCACCAAGCACTTTGATACACATACATTCTTTGCCGCCGGTGTTATCGGCCACATCAAGATAAGTGTACATCTGGATCATTGAGGCACCCTTTGAACTTCCAACTTTTTGGTTCGATCCACGATCCCCAAGGACCCGCAGGAGCCGAACACTGTTACTCTTTTACCAGAGGCCAAATTTCCTGAAGGAAAAGGCCCATCCTTTGAATCAGGCTTGTGTTCCGTCCGCCTTTTTTACAATCCGGACCAATTCCCATCGTTTCCTTTTGGAAAGGGGCCTGGATTCAACAATGTCCACCGTATCTCCGCGATGGCAAGTATTGTTCTCATCATGGATAATACAAATCGTCCGGCGATGAAGGATCTTGCCATAACGGGGATGCCTGACCATGCGACCGATTTCGACCCGGCGGGTCTTGTTCATCTTGTCACTGGTTACCACCCCGGTAACTACCCGCCTTGTTCCCACATTCACGGGTTGACTGGCTTGCTCAGACATTCTTTACTTCCCCTTGCTCTTTTCAGAGGCGGTTTTAACTGGTTTGGCTACGGCTTTAGGTTTGGCACTTTTCCCTTTGCCCTTGGCCTTGCCTTTGGGGGCTTCCTTGGCCCTCTTGATACCTTCTTCGTGAAGGCGTTTCAAATCCTTGCGGCGGGCCACGGCGGCAAGGAACGCTTTTTTGCGATCCTGGGCAGCAACCGTTTCTGCCTTTTCCGCTTCTGCACGAACACTTTTCAGTGCTTCCTCGCGAAGAATGGTTTTGACCCGGGCGATGTCCTTGCGGGCTTCGCGGATCTGTCCAACGGACTGAAGTCGTTCGGTGGCCGCTTGAATGCGAAGCTGAACTACCTGTTTGGACAGATCGGAAAGGGCCAGCGCCTTTTGGTCGCTGTTCATTGTCCTTATTTCCGAAGCCTTCATTACCTGCCTGCCTTTCCCGATGGACGAGAATTCAAAAGCCTTACCCTACCGCTGGTAACCGGGTAACAAACCGGCACCGAAACGGCATCTTGTACGCAACCTTGGCAAGTGCATCCTTGGCTGCTGCCTCGGACACCCCACCCAATTCATAAAGGAGCATACCTGGTTTCACCACGGCCGCCCAAAATTCCGGTTCGCCTTTCCCCTTGCCCATACGGGTTTCCAGGGGGATTGAGGTAACGGATTTATGCGGAAAAATCCGGATAAACAGCTTCCCCTCGCCACGGGTGGCGTGACTTGCCGTAATACGGCCAGCCTCGATCACTTCCGCGGAAAGCCAACCACCATCCAGCGATTGAAGGCCATACTCTCCGTAGGCAACCGTGTTGCCCCGGGAAGCATTACCTTTTATTTTGCCGCGCTGGCTTTTTCGAAACTTTACTCGTTTGGGCATTAGTGCCATTTTTGGACTCCTCAGCCAAGAAATCGCCGTTATTGATCCATACCTTGATGCCGATGTGACCTTGTGGAGTCATCGCTTCGGAAAACCCGTAATCAATCATGGCCCTAAGCGTAGTCAGGGGAATGGACCCCTTCATACCGCTTTCACAACGAGCCATTTCTGCCCCACCCAACCGGCCGGACATTTGAATACGAATGCCTTTTACACCCGCATCCATAGACTGTTCCAGTCCCTTTTTGAGGGTTCGGCGGAAGCTGCCCCGCTTTTCGATTTCCTCGGCAATCGCCTGGGAAACAAGCTGGGCATCCGCCAGGGGATTGGATACTTCAAAAGTCTTTACCTCGATGAGCCGATGGAACAAGTCCTCCAGCTCCTTGGTAAGGGTGTCCACTTCCGCACCCTTTTTGCCAATGATCAGGCCAACCTTGCCCGCAAAAATGCGAACGACCACTTTTTCACGGGTGCGGTCAATGATTACCTTGCTGATGCCCGCATTTTTGAACTTGGCAAGAATATGCTTCCGGATCTTCTGATCCTCAACGAGGAGTTCCGGAAAATCGCGCTTGCTTGCACACCAGTTGCTTTTCCAGTCGAGCATGATGCCCGTCCGAAAACCGGTTGGCCTAACTTTTTGACCCATTATCTACTGCCTCCGATGGATTGCGGCGCGGAATTATTCCTGGTTGCCTTCGGTTTCTTTTGTTTCAACATCATCCCGATCGTCCCCATAGCCAAGGCCCACAACGATATGGGACATGTATTTCAGGATGGGATAGGACATACCTCGGGCCCGGCATTGCGACCTTTTGAGGATCGGGCCCCCATCGATCCGGGATTCGGTTACGCGCAGGTCACCAAGATCCTCGGCTTCGAGATCGCGGGCGTTGTCCACCGCACTTTTGACCACTTTGCGCAAAAGCCTCGCTCCCCGGTTGGGGGAATAGCGCAACAATTCGAGGGCCTCATCCACATATTTGCCACGGATCAAATCCGCCCACAGCCGGATTTTCCGGGGAGCCATCCGCACAAACCTGTGTTTTGCGTTGTATAAAGCAACCATGTTTCTCAACTTCCTCCCAAGCCCGGTTTCCAGGTTTCAGCAACCTGGAAACGACCAAGGCATTATTTCGCCGGGGCGGCCTTGGACCTACCCGAATGTCCCTTGAATGTTCGTGTTGGGGCAAACTCTCCCAACTTGTGGCCTACCATCTCTTCCGAGATGTATACCTTGGCAAACTTGTTGCCGGTGTGGACCAGAAAATTGATCCCCACAAAATCAGGAATGATGGTGCAATCACGCGACCAAGTTTTAATCGGTTCCCGATTCCCTGACTTGCGGCTTTTCTCTATTTTTTGATAGAGGCGCTCATCTACATACGGGCCTTTTTTCTGTGAACGGCTCATCTATGCCTCTCTGAAATGTTAAACATTGCCTCGCGCGCCTGCTCGGCGACGGCGAACAATGGACTTGTTGGATGCCTTGCCATTTTTCCTTGTCTTGCCACCCTTGGCCAACACACCTGTTGGTGAGCAGGGGTGACGGCCACCGCCGGTTCGACCTTCACCACCACCCATGGGATGGTCGGTCGGGTTCATCGAGGTACCGCGGTTGTGAGGCTTTCGGCCCTTCCAACGGTTACGACCTGCCTTGCCAAGATTTACATTCATGTGGTCGGCATTACCAATCATGCCGATCGTGGCCCGGCAATCGCTGTTCAAGCGGCGCATTTCACCCGAGGGCAAGGTGACCTGGGCCCAGTCTCCTTCACGGGCGGTGAGGGTTGCCCCCGTACCGGCACTGCGGGACATTTGGCCACCACGGCCGGGTTGAAGTTCCACATTGTGGATCGACATACCCAATGGAATTTTGCGAAGGGGCAGGCAATAGCCTAGCTTGGGTTCAGCGTCCGGACCGCTTCCAATCACATCCCCTGCCTTCAATCCTTCCGGGGCAAGGATGTAGGCTTTCTGATTATCGGGATACTGAATCAGGGCAATACGCGAGGAGCGGTTGGGATCGTATTCAATGGCAATTACAGTAGCAAGAACACCGTCCCGGCGACGGCGGAAGTCAATAACGCGGTAACGGACTTTGTTGCCACCACCACGAAACCGCCGGGTAATGACCCCCTGGTTGTTCCGGCCACCCGACTTGGGCTTGGGTTTCAAAAGGGATTTTTCGGGTTTCCTGCTCTTGTCCGTGATTTCGGAAAAATCGCTAACCGAAGCACCACGGCGTCCTGGCGTTGTCGGTTTGTAGTGTCTAATACCCATAGATTCCCTTTCCTCATCCTGGACGACCCGGCCATTCGCTTGGGATCGTATCTATTTTTTGTTTTGCCCAATCCGGTTCTGTTAACCCTTACCTTAATTAGAAAAGGTCAAGCGGGTTGCTATCGGGATGGAGCGTAACATAGGCTTTTTTCCAATGCGGCAGGCGACCCAAGCCGTTTTTGAAACGGCGTACTTTGCCCGCACGATTCATGGTGCGCACCTTTTCTACCTTGACCGAGAAAAGGAACTCGGCGGCCGCTTTAATGTCTTGTTTGTTGGCCCAAGTGCTGACTTCAAAGGCATAGGTCCGAGCTTGGCTTAGTTCCGTCGACTTCTCTGTGACCAAGGGTCGCAAAATGACCTGGTGAGGTTCAAGGACAGGGCCCTGGGGACGAACCGCATTGCTCAGGTGGCCGTAATAGCCGAATTTTTGATCTTTTTGGGTCATGATTGGACTTCTTTCCTGGCAACAGCCTGTTCATTGCGGGCTTTGGCAGTGATAACATTGAGGGCGGATCGGGTTAAGACCAGGCGTTTTTGGCGAAGGATTTGGTAAACATTCATTTCGTCGGCAGGAGCAACCCGAACGGTGGGCAGGTTTCTTGCCGAGAGGTAAATGTTTTTGTGGTTGGTTTTGGCTTCCTCGGTTTCGCCTTTGGCAACCCCGATGAGACAACTAACCCCTTTGAGGTTGGGGTCAAATCCTTCGGTTTCGGCGGATTCTTTGGCCCCAAGAAGTTTCAGGGAGGTCAAAACGCCCCGGACTTCACTGGTTTTGGGGGCTTGGAGGACAAGGTCTTCGATGATAATGGCCTGATTGTCCTGGAATTTGGAAAGGATGGCCATTCGAATGGCAGCCCGTTGGGCTTTTCGGGGCATATAGTAGGAGTAGTCACGGGGCTTGGGGCCCTTTGCTGTACCACCACCCCGGCGTTTGTTGGTGCGCTTGTTACCCACCCGGGCGTTGCCCGTGCCTTTTTGCTTGAACAGCTTTTTGGTACTACCAGCAACTTCACCCCGGCGAAGGGTCGAATGGGTACCGGTCCGTTGGTTGGCAAGGTACTGGATAACGGCATCGTGAAGAAGTTGGCGGTTAACCCGTCCCCCAAAATCAGAGGGATCAACCTCGACTTGGCCGGCTTCTTGACCTTGCCGGTTATAAACCTTCAAACTCAACATATCCCAACCCCAATAATGCGGACCAAACCAGCGGAATTGCCAGCTTAAGCCATGTTTTTTCTGTGTTCCCCGGTGCTTTGGTGCACCGAAGTCCCTCACCCAATGCCACACAGGTCAAAAGAGCCGGAGGCATATGCCGGGCAAAGGACCAGCACAGGAAACGGGTTCGACCCGTCAATAGCAGCAAAGCCCGGCATGGCCGGACTTGGAAAAAGGCGCAAAAAGCGCCTCAAACTCGTTAGATCCCTGCTGCAAGGACCCTGATTTTGATATCCACTCCAGGAGGAAGGCTCAAGCCCTTGTTCAAGGCTTCTACCGTCTTTCCGGTTGGGCGGAGAATGTCGATCACACGCTTGTGCGTACGGATCTCAAACTGCTCGCGTGATTTTCGGTCAATAAACGGACTTCTCAGGACCGTATAGCGTTCAACCCTTGTTGGAAGCGGAATCGGACCGTGGACAAGGGCCTCGGTTTGCTCTGCGGTTTGCACGATTTCCTTGGCCGTTCGGTCAAGTATTTCGTGGTCGTAGGATTCCATTCGGATTCGGATACGCATTTTTTCGTTGCCAGCGCCCGCCACTTCCTACTCCTCAAATGCACTTGCTGATCGCCTGTTCGGGAAGTTACCATCCTATCCCGGACCAAACTGGCCTGTCAAGAGATTACGGCACCCGGCACCGGTTGTTTCATCGGCCATTTGGCCCTGTAAACCCCGATCATTTCCTTAGCATACGACACATTATTGGTTTTGTCCCTAACCCGGATACAATTTTCCCAAAACCCCGCCCAACGGCCCTGCCATTTCACCCTTTTCAACCCGTTTCCGACCCAAATCGTCACCTCACCTCCCATTCCCATGGTCCGTTTCGATTTTTGTTCCCTTTTCCTGATTATTTCCCAAGACAACCTTGCGAGGTGGGTTTGGCCTTGCAGCTGTAATTTTCTCCGTTTCTTCCTACCATGGCCAAAACGCTCTATCGTAATGCAAGCCCCTATTGTCCCCCGGAACTACCTCTATGACTTTCATTGGGCTGGTTTTATTAAGTTGGCTCCCCGGCCAGGCCAATCCCCATGATCCCTTCTTTGTGGGGCCGATTCCCGAATTGAAGTTTGTTATCGCTCCCGGGGAGGAGGCTTCTTTGCGAAGGGAGCCCCGCAAATATGTCCGGGCCCAATTCATCGAAAATGCAGGCAAGCCGGTGGAGGTCGGTTTAAAAATCAAGGGAGCGGCCGGAAGCACCCGTCCCTATGACGACAAACCCGCATTAACCATTAACATGGACAGGTATCATCGGGAGCAGGCTTTCCACGGGATGGACAAGTTTCACCTGAACAACTCGGTCCAGGATGAAACCTACCTGCATGAAAAGATTGGCTATGCCCTTTCCACCGCCGCAAAGATTCCTGCTTCCCGGGTAACGCATGCCCGGGTCCGGATCAACAATCGCGACCTGGGGCTTTTTGTCCTTAAAGAAGGGTTTGACACCACCTTTTTGAAGAACTTTTACCCCGACAACAAGGGGAATCTCTACGATGGGGGGTTTCTCCAGGACATTGACGCCAACCTTCAATTGGATAGCGGGCCCGGCCCGGAAGATCGGCGGGACCTGAAGGCCCTTGTGGCGGCCTGCCGGGAAGAGGACCTGATAAAACGGAGAATTGCACTCGATAAAGCACTTAATATAGATGAAATGATCTCCTTTATCGCCATGGAACTGATGTCAGGCCACTGGGATGGATATGCCCGCAATCGCAACAACTACCGGGTCTATTTTGATCCCAAATCCCAAAAGGCGATTTTCTTGCCTCACGGGATGGACCAGCTGTTTGCCGATTTCTCGGCCATGGAGCCGCCGGGGGCGATCGTGGCCGCAGCGGTTATGAACGATCCCCAATTGCGCAGATTGTACCGTCGCCGCGTTGAGGCTCTCCTGCCTTTGTTTGAGCCCAAGGCCATGGAACAGGTGATCGACCCGGTCCTTAAAAGACTAAAGCCCGTGGTGGATTCCTTGGGCAAGGACTTTGCCAATCGACACACCCAAGCCGTCAATGGGCTTAAGGAACAGATCAAGGGACGCTATTTGGCCCTGGTGGAGTCCGTTAAACGGCGGGATCCCGGGCCTATTGTTTTCGGCCCGGAGGGTTTTGAACCGATAAGGGATTGGCTACCCCAACCCGAGCAGGGTCAGCCCAAATATGTTGAAACGGATCAGGGGGGCCGAAAGGTCCTTTCGATGACCGCACCGGCCAACGCCCCCGCAATAGGCGGTTGGCGGACCAGGGCCACCCTGGCCAAGGGGAATTACCGGTTGGAAGTGAGGATGAAAACCACGGGAATGGTGGCGCAAATGGACCTCAAGGGGAGTGGGGCGGATTTGAGGATTTCGGGGGAAAAGGGTCGCCCCGGGCTTTCCGGAAATACCGATTGGACAGTGCGTACGCTTGATTTCGAGGTCAAGGAACCCGCCAAGGATGTCATCCTTGTTTGCGAAATGCGCTGCAAGGGTGGTGCACTTTTTATGGATCCGGAGGCCAGGATTGTGCGCAAATAACATTTGGCCCAAAAGCGCAAAGCGGACAAACCATTTACATATTTTACTACAAATGATACCGTTAATCTACCATCAAAAGGATGGGATTTATGTTTTTTCGGGGATGACTAAATAAATGTAGTACGGATAAATTAGATTAAATAAATGGCCTATAAGTTCGATATATCAAGAATTCCTTCCCCATCGGATTGGGGCCAACCTGACAAAAGGATGGTCCAGCCAAACCCCATGGACCAGCGAAAAACCAAGCAGGCAGGGTTTCCCATCCGTTCGTTTTGCCGCCTCTGTTTGCCCACTTTCCGTAAGGGTCCATCGTGATTCCTTGCCTGATTTGCCACACCATTACCCCCTTTTCGACCTCATTTTTAAGATATTTGCAGGGTTTTTCAGGGACGACTACATTAACAAGAATCGCCCCTGTGCCGGAACCAACACCCTTGGCAACGGATCGAACCGCCTGCCATCAACAGTCCTCCATTATTTCATCCTGGTCATAAATGTCTGAGTGAAGCGGGACAGTTTTTTGGATTACTTTTCTAACGCAAGATCGGTGGGCCCATAAATGCTGGATTTCATCCGAATCAAACAATGGCTTGAGCGATTAACTGACTGAGGATCGAAAGTTACAAGCCACGCCACAAATGCAACAGGCGGCGGTCTCGATGTTACTTCCATCCATAATTTTTCCCCAATCGTTCTATTGATTTTTGCGAGAGTCGTTCTGTGTCAACAACTTTGAAACCATTTTTTCCAAAGTACAAGGTTTTTTATCGGTTCCCTAACCTGTTGATGGGATATGGGGGGTTTCAGAGGGGGTGGTCGCAAGAATCGGCCCTCAGGTCGGTTCCCACCGTGGCTCAATCCTTCGGTCAGGTTTGGGTGTCTTAGGGCCCAAATATCCATTATTCAAAAAATGAGGATCCAGATTCCAAATTCGGGTCGTAAAGGTATATTTGTTTCGGTAACATTCTTGGTTGAGGCAACACGAGTGAGGAAAGATAATTGTCGCTAATCACTTGGTTAACGGATTGAAAGAATCCACAGGGGGGAATTTCATAGCTTAGTTGACCCCGTTTTTTGTCCAGCATTTTGGGTCCACCTTTCCCGGATTCTTATTTCATATCGATCCCCGCAATTCACCTCTTCCGTTAAATTCAATAACTCTTGGCTTGAACACAATTCCTCCATCACTTTTCCGCTCAACACCGAAGAGCAATCGATTTCCGGGAGCCTTCCAAACAAGTTCATCAAGGTGCTTAATCAAGAATTCCAGGCTACCTACCAAGCACGGTTGTTCGGAATTGAAGTACAACAAACCCAACAAACTGCGGTCTCCCGGGACCTCATCGATCCATGTTAAAGTCTCGTCGTCGTTTGCCTCGGCCCAATGAAGGAATTTGAATGGAATCGAATTCCAATCTACAATCCAGGTCGTCATTTTTGTATTCAATGGAAAGTTAGATCTCAGATACTCCTCCGCTTCGGCTGACACCATGGCTGGGAGTTTCCTAATGTTACCGTCGGCCATCAATTGCCGAACAAGCTCGTCATCGACATAGTCGTTCATGGTGCTCCTAATTCCCGAATCCATGCCTAAGCAATTCGATGTGATCGTCCCATTTTCCGCCATCAATCCTAATTGCTCCGTACAGCCAATCTTTACGCTTCGCCCCGCCAGTCTTGTCCCACCAATTCACATGGTACCCCTTACTTGGGTCCCAGTCCATTCGCCAACCCCGGAGGCCATCTTTAGACTGTCTTCCGACGATTCAGCCCATTTGTGGGCCAAAGTCAGAAATGAACGGGATCTTATCGTCTCCCAAGCCAGCAAGCTCTGCAGCTCGCCGACGGGCCGTCAGCGAATCTCCAACATCATCGAGGTGTTCAAAAGCCTTCTTCAGCCCGCGACTTGCCGCACTGTTTTGTGTGCGATTTTCAGCAAATTTCTTTAAACTCCTTTGACCTGCCCCAACCGGATCGATAGTGTGTTTAATCACACCATTTGCGTCAGTTATAATATCACCTAATTCTGCCAATCTTTCTATTTGTTTTGTATCTGCTAAACCGGACTCTTCAATATTCAGTAATCTTTTTCCTAACCGACTACTTACGGAAAAAATGCCAAAACCAGGAATCATTGCGGCAAAACTCAATCCTGCTTCGACATATTTTCCTTGGACTAGATAAATTGCTGCATTTAATCCGTCAGCTATTTCACCAACAATTGGCGCCATCCCGGCAATATCCAAGCCCGTTTGAATGTATTCCAAATTTAAAGTACCTAAAATCTCATCCCGTTGTTTTTCATCCGGGCTTCGATAATTTCGAAGGAAAAAATCATTTTGATTTTTGGCATCTGCCATTCTTATATTAATATTTCTAATTCTTATTTTTTCCTTTTCCTCATTTGTTATTTGCCTGATAATAATCTCGGAACTAAACGCCTCTAAATCTATTATTTGTGCTGGTTTTTTGAAATTAATTGGGGGCAAATTCCAAGGATCAAGGGGTGAAGTATTTCCACCGGATTGCAAAGTGTTATTTGTTCCTCCCGTTCCTGTCTGTACGTAACTCCCATACGACCCGGAAATTCCGGTTTGTGCCGCTGTTCCATACAGCATCGTCGTGTTGAACCCGGTTTGGGTCATCCCTGAAAAAGGCTGTCCCATGGTCCCCGAAACCGTGGTGTGGTTGGTGGTGCTGTTGCCTGATTCCAGCTTGCTACCGTACCACGATCCCGAATTTCCTCCCCGGCTTTCGGTGGTCTGAGTCGAACCCACCGTATGCGAACTCGTCGTGGAACCTAAAGCAAAACCCGAGCCCGTATTGTTGGTGCCTGTGTTTTTGGTCTGGTAGACATCAATTCCATCATAATAGACCGAACCGTTTTGCACCCGGCCCGACAGAGTGGCTCGGGAGTTCTTTGTTTCGCTTCCCAGATTGTCATAGGTGGCACCACTGGTTCCATCCACCGCCCGCCAGGTTCCTGTTTCCTGCTTGCCAGATTGCGATTGGCTGGTGTGATTGAGTGCAAACCCAAAGTCCAAAGGCGACCCCAATTGGGTCAGGTGGTAACCGTATCCACCCGCAGAGGTTAGGATCGATTGATCCTGACCCAGTTGAATCACACGGGAGGTTGAGGTTCCATCGCCATTATCGGTAACGATCGGTTCGGAATTTTTCGGGAGGTTGACCGTTTGGTTGAAAACCCAAGTATCATGCCCTTCATGGTCAACCGTAAAGTTGTGACCGGTTTCGGTCCAGGCATCGTTTGACCAGAGGGATTGAATCGACTCGGAATCCTGGATCCGGTAGCGGTTCCGATCTTCCAGGTGGAACTCCCCGGTTTGGCCTGTCTCGGCCACATCCAGTTTCCCATCGGCAATGAGTTGTGATTGGTCGGCATAGTTGATGGAATTTCCGGTAGAGGCGGTGGTGGTTACCAGATCTCCGGCGATCGTACTCATGATCTGGTCGGTAACCCTAATTTGGCCACCATCGTTGGCACCATATTGGGCATGATCCTTGCCAAGGTTGGATACAAATGCCCGATTATCCAACGAGTTGCTTGTGATCTGGGCCGATTGACCCAATACCGCAGTTCCGGTGGGAACATCCGAGGCCCAGGCAAATTGGGTTTGGAACACCGTACCTGCTTGGATCAGGGATTGGATCTGATCGTTGAAGGTGATCGAATCAGTTTGGGAATTGGCGGGGGAGGTTCCCAGGGTGACCTACTTTCCTTTTCCCAGCCCGTCCCTTTTGAGATCGGTGTTGCCATTCTGTTGGGCAACTAAATCAAGTTGATCACCCGTTCACGCAATCGTGCATTCTATTCATTGAGTGTCTTGATCTCGGCTTCCTGGCTGAGGGCTATTGTCTCCACATCTCGCAAGTGGCGCGAAGAACAGCAAAATAATCTCTGGCCCACTTGGGAATGGATTCAAAGTCCTTTTTAGGTATGTTGGGAAGATCCGGTGGTTTCCTACCGGTTGGTATTGCCTATTCCCACAAGCCAAGTCAACGAAATTCCCGGAATCAACCGTGAACGGGCACCATCGTCATTTCCGCAAAAAATGAAGACCTTTCCCCCTCAAGCTGTTCCAGACTAAAAAACTTACCGCACGATGAACCGGATCGGTCTTTAGATCTTAGCCAATTTGAGAGGCGTTCAGAATTCCGGTCGGAGTCTTTCCCAATACTTTGGGGCAATGCCTATGGCAAGGCCAATTTGGCGAATTTGGGAGAATCCGGCCTCGCTAACTTGGATGTCAAATTCGAATATTTGGGTACATAGGTTTTCGTATGCAATTCCTGGCTCGCGGGAAGAGTTTAGATCTTTCATTTCTTGCAATTGGTCGGACGGAATTAGTTGATCAAAAGAATTAATCAAATCTGACAATTCTTCTTCCACTTTTATATCCATGATCTGTCCTATTGTATTGGGTGAGCTGTAATAATTCCTTCACCATATGGCTCAATGACAACTTTTATTTTGATTCCCCGTCTTTCGCCAATAACATAAAATCGAACTGGGTCTCCACTTTTTGTATATAACGACCCCGGCTTGCCGGTTTGCTGAATCCATTCCAAGGAAGGGTTAGTTGCAATATCTGATATTTCATGCATCACATTTTCACGACTCCAGCCTGCCCGGAATACGGTTTTTCCGGTTTTACCGGGAAAGAAATGACCTCCTCCAGTTACATCACCATCTAGAATGTGCCTTGTCCGCTGGGGGCTGGCAAGATTTACCATTTTGGGAATATTGTCAGGATTTAATGGAGACTTACCCCAATCGCTGAGCGCCTGGATAAATGGATCAACGCCATTTGAGCTAATCTTACCCGCTTTAGAAACCGCAGAACTTCTTGAAAGAAAACCGCTAAAAGCTTTTGAATTTAAAGATTTTAGCGCGTATATTTTAGCAATTTTTTCTGCGGGCAATACAGATAAAACCAATTCACCTCCAATTTGACCTGAAGCAGTTGTCCAGCTATTTATATCTCTGTCCGGCGCAATATAATTTTGTATATTTTCACGCCATAATTCGGTATTAAAATAAGAAGATGTGTCAAAATCGTCTCGTGATGAAAATGGTAGTCTTAAAACTATTATTGCAAAATTAGTTAATTCAAAAGGTGCTGTGGCAATTGACGAGGTTCCCCCGGCAAAAAAATTTCTCGCGGCATCACCCCCCCCAGTGTTGTAATGTATGCCATTAACAAAGCTTTGATTAAGGCTTAACAATGGCAATCTTCCATTGCCATCTCTTCCATGACAATAAATGCATGGATAATATTTTTGATTTCCAATTTTATAAAAATATAAATTTGATTCTTTAATCTTGTTTTGTTGGGTATTGTTAATCGGACTTGCTTGGTCGGATTCTAATTCTGGATCCTCATGAAAAAACGAAATGGGCGTTAAAAATCCAGGCTCAACGCCCGATTGGTTTGGAGGAAATCCTCCCGCAGTGGGATAATTGGGCAACCTGGCTATTGGTGGCAATACAACCGGACCTGGTGATACCGTTCCACCTGTTTGCAAGGGGTTATAGCTTCCCCCCGTCCCGGTCTGCCCATAACTCCCATACATCCCAGTAATTCCGGTCTGGGCCGCGGTTCCGTACAGCGTCGTCATGTTAAACCCGGTTTGGGTCAAGCCTGAAAAAGGCTGGCCCATCGTTCCGGAAACCGTGGTGTAATTGGTGGTGCTGTTGCCTGATTCCAGCTTGCTTCCGTACCACGATCCCGAATTTCCTCCCCGGGTTTCGGTGGTCTGAGTCGAACCCACCGTATGCGAACTCGTCGTGGAACCTAAAGCAAAACCCGAGCCCGTATTGTTGGTGCTGGTGTTCTTGGTCTGGTAGACATCAATCCCATCGTAATTGACCGAACCGTTTTGGACCCGGCCGGACAGGTTGGCCCGGGAGTTCTTTGTTTCGCCTTCAAGATTGTCATAAGTCGCGCCGCTGGATCCATCCGCTGCCCGCCAAGATCCGGTGTCATTCTTGCCGGATTGCGATTGGCTGATGTGACCCAGCGAAAACACAAAATCGGTAGGCGATCCCGCTTGGGTCAAGTGGTAATCGTATCCACCCGCTGAGGTTACCGTCGATTGATCCTGACCCAGTTGAATCACACGGGAGGTTGAGGTTCCATCGCCATTATCGGTAACGATCGGTTCGGAATATTTCGGAAGGTTTACCGTTTGATTGTAAACCCAAGTATCATGCCCTTCATGGTCAACCGTAAAGTTGTGACCGGTTTCGGTCCAGGCAGCATTGGACCAGAGGGATTGGATCGACTCGGTATCCTCGACCCGGTAGCGGGTCCGCTCTTCCAGATGGTAGTCCCCGGTTTGGCCTGTCCCGGCCGCATCCAGTTTCCCATCGGCGATCCATTGCGATTGCCCGGCATAATGGATGGAAGTTCCGGTAGAGGCGGTGGTGGTTACCAGATCTCCGGCGATCGTACTCATGATCTGGTCGATAATCCGAATTTGCCCCCCATCATTCGCATCGTACTGGGCGTAATCCTTGCCATGGTTGGATACAAAGGCCCGATTGTCCAGGGAGTTGCTTGTGATCTGTGCCGATTGACCCAAAAGGACTGTGCCTGTGGGAACATCGGAGGCCCAATCCAATTGGGTTTGGAACACCGTACCCGCCTGGATCAGGGCTTGGCTCTGATCGTTGAAAGTGATCGAATCACAAGGGGGATTGGTGGGAGTTGCCCCCAAGGCGGGATCAAATCCCTCGGATACCGTCCCGGTTACTGAATCCAGATAGATGGTGCCAATAAGGGCACTGGTGATGCTGCTGGCTACGCCTGACACCAAGGATAAGTCGAATGTTCCGGTAGCTTTCCCTTCGGCATCGAAGGCCAGGTTGCTGTTGGAGGTGAATACCTCCTGACCTCCCCCCACCTGATATTCGGTCAGGGTCGGTTGATTAACCCCGGAGAGTTGGCTCCATGACCAGAAATGGGGAATGGTGGTCGCCGATTGGTCGTGGCTTTGGCTGATTCCGGATATTTGCTTGCCTGTGGCATCCAACCCACCTTGTTGGCTTGAGGTTCCGCTGGAATCGGTTTGGGATTGGGAGAAGTTGGAATTTCGGAGAGCTACGGGGATGGTTCCGTTTTCGTTGTAGCCCAGGGTGCCAAAGTCGGTGGAAACCAAGTGGGATTGGTAAGCAAGATTGTCGTTGACCGTCTGGGTTTTATTGATCAGGTCATAGATCCCGGAGACTGTCCCCTGAGCCCGGTCCGATCCGGAGGCGTTCGAATAACCGGAAAGGGTCAAATAACTTGCTGGTGTGCCGGTTGTTGTCGTGGAGGCTTCCGTTGCGGCGGTGATGGAGCGGAGATGGTATTGGTCATTGATGCTGGATTGGATGGCACCCTGCGATGCGGCATAGGAATAAGCAAGCGTGTTGGAGACGATTTTTGAATCGATAACCGGGCCTACGATCAGGGGGAGGTCATAGCCCAGGGTTTGGGTAAGGGTCGAATCTTTCCAAATGGGTTGGGTCAGAGATTGCTGGAGGGTGGTCTGCTCAAAATATTGGGTATCGTTATCGGTAAGGAAAATCTCCTCGGAGAGGTTGAGAGTATCGGTGGTCGTGGTATCGTGGCGGATGTCGTTATAAGTCAGGGTTCCAATGGGGGAAGTGGGGGTGGCCAGGGTGAAATTCCCCAAGGTGGAGCCCGAGTAGGTTCCAGAGGTTTGGGAATCGGCCAGCCAAGTGATGGTTGCATATCCGGAAAAAGGCTGAACCGGTGTATTGAGGAGAGGATCGGCTGGTTGGGGAGGGATTGCCGCAGTTACTGTGTTTTGATCAAAATACCGGAAGGAATCGGCCCCCGCATAGGAGGAGGCGATGGATACGGTGGACCCGGTGGCAGTGGTTGTTTCGATGAATGTTTCCTGGGAGGTTCCGGCATCCCGGGATTGAAGATAGAGATGGGTGTTGGCGACTGGCTCAAGGACCGCCGGAAGAGTGTTGTCTTGGCTGAGGAGGATGGTGGGAATATTGGCGGTTTGATCGGAAAGGGTGAATTGGGACTGCCATGCTGTGGAGGCAGAATCGGTACCAACCTTTGAACCATCGGCGAGAATTTGGGTTGCCGAGCTATAGGAAAGGGAGGATTGATCGATGGACGAAAGCCCAAATGAAGTGTTATCGAAATAGGTCCAGGAACCGTTCGTTAGAAAGGCAGCGGAATCGGACCAGGAGAGTTGATTCCAGGTGGTTTGGGCATCCAAAAGGCCCGAGGCGGAGTAACCTGGTGCGCCATCGCTTCCATCGAGTCCGAAATAGTGGAGGCCTTTGGTATCTTCGGGAACAGTTTGGGAAAACGGAATCACGGAAGAAACGATTTGGCTTATTAACGATCCGTTTTGGTGGACGGATTGGGAAACGGTCAGGGTGCCGGATTCGGTGACCGAGGTGGAGCCGAATTGGACGGCGGATCCAATTTGGACATCCAGGAATACCTGGTCGCTTGGGCTTTGCGCGTTTAGCGTGTAGTGCCGTTGGTAATTCCCTGAAAGGACGGAGGTGGACAGGGTGGGGGTCAACGTTTCGGCGGGAAGAGTGGTCGGAAAATGGAACTGGGAAAAATCGGAAGGAACGGCACCCAAGCCAGAGGAGGGAGGAGTAGGAGCCACCAGGGGAACGAGGACCGAGTTGGAAGAAAGTGTCGCAACCGATGCCGATGGGTGCACCCAGTTATCCCCGTTCCATTGAGGAAGAAGTTGCGAGAATCCTTGGCCATCCGGGACAAGCCGGTTTTCCAAGGATTCCAAGGCAAGAGGTGAACGGTTTAGGATTGGGGAAATCGGACAATAAAACCGACGCAACCAACGGAGGAAGAAAACCACTCGGGAGGTCATGGTTAGATTCCAATGGTGCTTATTTGGAATGCTAAGGTCAGGCTAAAGGGAAGGAAAGGTGCAGGCAAGCTCCTTTGGCAAAAAAGAGGGTATTTCCTTGAATTCCAAAGGGCTGGAGGTACTTAACCCAAGTTACGCAGTTGGAGTGAATTTCAACGTTTTTTTGGCCACTTCTGGAACCCGGCTTGTGGTTTTTCCCGGAAATTGGGAGTATGGCGAGTCCAAAACGGTCCGTAGTCCCGACCAAGGTAATTGATATTTCCCGCTCCTTGTGCGATTGTAACAATGGGGTTTGCAATTGTTCCGAGATCCTCTGAACGGATTTAAACCCTTTGGCTTGGTTTGAGGGGTTGAATTTCGGTGGGGAACAAGAAGCCCCTGTTTCCATCTCCCGCCAACATTGGGTTCGTGGTCCAATGCCCAATGAATCGGGCTTTCAGCCCTCAAATATTGGGGGGATCCGAAACCTGGGCCGTTGGCCCAGGCTGGTATGGATCGGGCCTTTGGCCCGCAGAACCAAAACGGCAAATGTAGGATTTGACCGGATCGTATTTGTCAGGCCACAGACACGGATTGGCATGCCACCATCTGTTCTCACTGGCGGATGTTTTCAACGCCAACGGCGTGGCACCCTACCTGGCTGGGGCAACGCCCCAGGTACCCATTCCCAAATGCACAAAGGGCTGAAAGCCCGAGCTATCCCATTCCTCAGCCTCTCGCCAATCAGGAGCAAACGCCTTGAATCAGAACCTGTAAAGAAGATTTGTAGTCCCGTCGTTTTCAGGCGGATTTGAAGATTCCCCGGGGAAAACCGGGTTTTCATGGTCCGAACCGCGTAACTTGGGTTAACCCCTTTGGCAAATGTGCCCGCAAAGGTTGCATTTCTGTTGGGTGTCGGAAGGCTTCCAAAGGCCAAGAACCCCTCCGCAAGAGCGGCACATAAATGGATCCCCAAATTCCCTTTTTGGATCCCGAACCGTTCGGACGGTCACTCGCTCCATGTGAGGTTCTTGCCAAATCTCACATGGTTTGCCATCGGGTCCGACAAATGGGAAAATTTGCCCAAGATTCAATCGGGCATTAGCGTCGATTACATCGCCTGGAGGCAATCCCAGTTCTTCCAGTTGATCCCTAATCGAAAACTTTTCCTCCCTGGATTGAAGGTGAATCGTTCCGTCGGGCCTTCTTTTCATCCGCATGTAAACTTTTTCCTTTTCCGTCATGATGGCTGCATAGCCACCAAACTTATCCCATTGGTTTGCGACAGACTGGGCCAGGATGGGTAATTCGTGTTCAAAAACCACACCGGAAAAAGTACTTTCCAAAGTCTCCATGATCACTCTCAGTTTGGCCATGTTACTGGCGGCTGGATCCCTCTTTATGGGTTGACCCTCCACCCCGCAATGCTTCTCCCCCGGATTGACCCACCAACGGATCCCTTGCCCGTCAAGGTTGGTTCCCTCCGCACTTTGCCCCCGATTGAATTGTTCGATCATTTCAGGTATATCTTCCGGTGCCATGTGCCAATCCCTTTGCAATATCTCCGGCCAATTGGATTTTTCTGAAACCATCTTGAAGGCGAAAGCACCCAGGGGGGTTCGGGTCAGGGGGAGAAAACAGAGGACATTTTTGATAATGAGGGCGGCATGGCCATCATAGGTCATCCACTGCCTTACCAGGGAGGTAACCAACCCTTCGGTATGGACTTCCTGAAATTCCGGGTCTTTTTCAAAACTTCGAACCAGGGTCTCGGCCAAGTTTCGGAGTTCCTGGGCTTTCCGGGGATTGGCGGGCATTTTGAAAGGTACTCTGAAAGAAGACAGCTTGGGACATTCCACACCATTCTCTTTGGATTTAGAGGGAATTCCAACATTCGCCATTCCCGTCTTTAAAATGGACCAGACCATTTAGGCAAAAAGGATACATCCCGCAGAATCCTCCATTTGGGAATGGGGTTGGGAAAAACCGAAAATAACTCGTTTTTCAATGGTTTCAGGAAATGATTTGAGGCCAGAGAACCTTTGGTTTTTTTGGGTGTTTGTTCCGTTTGGGAAAATTCGGTGGAAGGTACTTATTCCTTGGAAACAGGTTTTTGTTGGGGTGTAAAGAACAGTGAACTGTCCGGGTGAATTACCCAATGGTTTTTCATTACCACCAAACCGAAACGAGTAAGGGGTTCAACGAACGGCATTTCTCGGGATGGACAAAAAAACCAATCGGCATAAAGGTTTTGCATTCCATCAGGGCAAACATCGAACCCTTCCGGAAAAAGTATTTGCATCTCGATATTTTCGGATATAGTCGTGACCTATTGAGCATGCTAGCTACAATATGGTATATCCTTTACCCTTGTGAAATCCTAGAACTGGTATGCCTCTCCAAGGTTTGGGAGGGCGGGTATAGGAAGATTTTATCCGGGATGATCTCCCAACCATAATGCTTGCGGGGGAAGCTTGGGGACGAGAATGAGTTTGGCCCCGGTCGAGGATAAGGAGGCTATTTGGCCCGGTTTATGCCCCCTGGCAACGAATCCGGTTGGGAATGACGGAATTGTCAGATGGGGTCTCTTTGGTAGGGTGTCTGGAACCTATTGGAATGGCATGACCGTTTATTGTGATTGCAAATGAGTACCCGGCCCTTTCTTATCATGAGTGTTTTGTTCGTTGGCTTGTCCCGGTTGGAGGCAGGGGATCCTTCGGTTCCGGATCGCATCAAGGGTTTCATGATTCAGGCGGAAACGGAACAAGCCCGTTGGATAAACGGCCGGGAGTATGTTTTTGAGTCGGCCGCAGAGTTTATGGACGGGACGAAAAAAAGATATACATACAATGTCAAAAAATATGATGATTTGAATTGGACAATTACCAACAATAATATGATATTTGGATCCAATGACAGATATCTATTTGCGGTTGAAAAAAACAAGGACAATACATGGAGAAAATTGTCGGTATTAAGTACTAATGGAGAGGATGGCGGGGAAATTTTGGGAAGGAGGGAATTTGATGCGTTATTTCCCCTTACTGCATTGGAAGGAATCTCCATCGGCTTGATAGGCAAGGAAACAGATTACAAAAACGAAAAATTTATCAAAGGCGATATTAACGAATTGGCATTTGAATCAAAACAAAAAGCCAGGAGAAGTGATGCGTTAATGCCTGCGATTTCAAAAATTGTTTTCCGGGAAACTCCCACCAAAAACTTTAGCTATATTGAACGATTGTACAAAGGAGACCTTGGTGACAACCTCCTCACCTCCACCAGAAATTACACATTGTCAGGTAGTGGGGAAATGGAAATAATCCATGTGGATACTGTCATGCGGCGGGTCCAAAGCGCGGAAGTCCTGCAAAGGGAAACCCACACATACACAAAGTTCCAAAAAACCAAAAGAGGAGAGGATAACTTCCTGACCTTTTATGGGTTGCCTGAGCCTTCCGACCATTTTTATCCAGGAAAACCCTGGTGGTCTTCATTCTGGTTTCTGGGAGGATCCGCTTCCCTGGTGTTGGGAGGAATGGGATTTTGGTTTTTCCGGTCCCGGAGGTAACGGGGTTATCATGCAAAAACAGGGCAGCACAAGTATCCGGTTTGCCTTTACCCTGATCGAATTGTTATTGGTTTTGGGAATGCTTGGGGTTTTGAGCGGCCTTACTTTGGGTGCGGTACAAAAGGCAAGACAAGCGGTGTTACGGGTGACCTGCCAAAACCGGCTCAAGCAGGTGGGGCTGGGGATGCACGCTTACCATACTTCCCACCAAAGGTTTCCCGCCGGGTTCCTGGGCGAATCGGGTCGATTGGGAATACCCTATACCAGTTGGCGGGCGAACCTCCTTCCGTTTGTAGGCGAACAGACCCTTCACAATCAAATCCTTGCCAAGCCGATGGAAGTGCCCCGGGGCATGGCCGATTATTTTGCCCTGACAACCATCATCGTTCCCTATTTGTGCCCTGCGGATCCCAAGTCAGGCGTTGTAGGTCCCAATCGTGTGCACGGAATTGAGACGGCCTTTGCCAATCATATGGGGGTTTCAGGCACCAACCAAAAAACAGAGGACGGCCTTTTGTTTTTGGATTCACAGGTTCGAAGTTCCGATATTGGGGATGGCTCGTCCCAAACTTTGATGGTGGGGGAAAGGCCACCCAGTGTGGATGGTGGCTTTGGCAATTGGTTCACCACCATGGCGTTTTTTTCTGGTGCCCATGATGCGGTGAGCGGAGTGATGGAATTCAATCCTGGGACCGGAATAGGATTAGGCAGTATTTGTCCAAAGAATGTACCCTATCCCTACCAGGAACCCAAATCTCCTCTAGAGCCTTGTAATTATCTTTTCTATTGGAGCTATCACCCCTCCGGGGCGAATTGGCTTTTTGCGGATGGATCGGTTAGGTTCATCCCTTATTCGGCTTCCCCCATGATGGCAGGATTAAGTACCCGAAATGGGGGGGAACTCCCGAACGAATAGTTTCGGGCCCTTGCGCAGGTTTCTGATTATCGTGTTGATCCAGAATGGGTTGGCAAATCCCACCCGTGGTTAGGGTCCGGAAATAGCTTGGTAAGCAAATGTAATCGGTGGCGGTTTTTTGAGAATTGTGTTGATACAAGATGACACCCCAAGTGAAGCTGCAGTCAGGCAATAGCACCCTATACGATTTTTTTTGCTTTTGGGCTTGCATCGTCATCCAGGGTTTGGCTATGGGCATTTTCAGGCGTCAGGGACGGCGCACCCGGGGTTATCCTTCCTCGGGCCATCTAGGGAAGGTTCATTATCTTTTGGGTACTTCGGTTTCGCGGGAAACTCGGAGCCATCTCGTGGGGGGATGGATGATAAGAGGCAGGAATCGCAACTAGGGTCAGTTGTCTCCTGTTTGTTGTTGGCCTGAAAGATTTCCTTCGACCGGGGGTACACCACCCCCGGTTTTTTTATGCCTTGAAAAAGAATCCCCCGGTTGGAAACCCCAATAACGATCTTGACATCTGGGCAAGATGGGCAATAATAACAAAATGCGATAATTCCAACGGATTCCTTGGGAATTGTCCGGTTATCCCCCGATTGGATCCTTGTCATGAAACGCACTTGGAAACCCCTGCTTGAGTCCCTGGAAACCCGGACAACCCCTACCGTCCTTACCGAGCCGGTGATGATTTCCAGCGTGGACGGAGTCCTTGACATCGTTCTTCGGGCCCATGAATCGAGCCAATTCATTGAGGTTTTGCAAACCGGTCGACCCGACCTGCCTGGGTTGCCAACCTTGGTCGATGGGTTCATGACCTATTCCTGGACCATTCGGATGGGTTCCGCAAACAACGGTGCCACTACTGGGGACACCTATCCCTCACCCACGCTCAAGGTCCAACGGGGGGATACGATCCGCATCCTTCTGGAAAACGACTTGCAGGGAATGACCCTAAACGGAAGCACGACCACCGAAAGCGACACCAACCTCCATTTTCACGGGTTGACCGTTTCTCCCCAGGGCAACTCGGACAATGTGCTTTTGAGCCTGCCCCCGGGAATGTCCAACCAATACGAAGTGCGCATACCCATGGATCACAACGAGGGTGTATTTTGGTATCACCCCCACCGGCACGAATTTGTGGCCGAGCAGGTTTATCGGGGATTGGCCGGGATGTTGGTGATTGGTGCGGCAAACGGCAATGTATATACGGTTGACACGGCATCGCCCGTGCAGGTCGGGGACCTTCCGGTTCAT
>SXGS01175208.1_pt1 | contig 54505 bp, 40 predicted proteins | sample 3174681 | NCBI WGS metagenome assembly SXGS01 (sample SAMN11356861, study PRJNA531348) | freshwater metagenome | isolation source: freshwater sample F1-80 | place: China: Fuxian Lake, Yuxi | collected 2017-12-25
CTTGATCAGCAGCGGGCGTTGCAGGGCGATCGCGCAGTTGACCGCATCGACGAGCGGGCCCGAGGCGATGTAGCCGTCGGTCCCGGCGAAGCGGTGGAAGCCGTTGGATTCAGCCATCTCGATGTCTCTCTTTCCGGAATGGGGACAGGATCCGGTCCGACTAGCCGCCGATTCCGGGGGGCGCAACGCGGGTGCTGCGCTGCGTCGCCGCGACCAAGCGAAGGGGGCAGAACGGGGCAAGAGGCAGCCGAGAGCCCGGGGCCGGCTGGTCTTGCCGTCCCGTCGTATCGTAGGGGGTGTCGATGGCCGCAGAACTGGTCGCGTACAAGCGTGAGCTGATCGAACTCATGGTCGAGGCCGGGGTCCTGCGCTTCGGCGAGTTCGTGCTGAAAAGCGGACGGCGCAGCCCCTACTTCGTCAATACCGGGCTCTACCGAACGGGCGCGCAGATGCGCCGCCTCACCGCACTCTACGCGCGCTGCATCCTCGAGCATCTCGACGATCGCTTCGATGTGATCTTCGGGCCGGCCTACAAGGGCATCCCGCTCGCTGTCGGCACGGCCATGGCGATCGCCGAGCGGACCGGGCGCGACGTCGCTTTCTGCTTTGACCGCAAGCAGGCCAAGGAGCACGGCGAGGGCGGGTTGCTGGTCGGCCATGTGCCCGCGGACGGCGAGCGCGTGCTCATCGTGGAGGATGTCACCACCGCCGGCACGTCGATCCGCGAGACCGTGCCGCTCTTGCGTGCCACGGCCCAGGTGCGGCTGGCGGGTCTCGTCGTCTCGGTCGATCGGATGGAGCGCGGCTCGGGCGACGAGCCGGCGCTGGTCGAGGTGGCGCGCGTCTTTGACATGCCAACTTTTGCGATTGTTACCATCCGCGAGGTGATCGACTGGCTGCACGGCCGCGAGCTGGGTGGCCGCATCGTGCTGAGCGATGCCGAGCGCGAGCGGATGGAGGCCTACCTGCGCGAGCATACGATCTAGGCTGGGTCGCCTCGGGATGGAGCAGCGTAACCGCGTCGGCGGCGGCGAGATTGGGCCGGCGGTCGGGATGGTGGCGTCGTTCACGCGGTCGCCTCCGGAGAGGCAGCGTCATCGCGTCGGCAGCGTAGAGATCGTCTCGGCGGGCGAGGTGATGACGTCGTTCGCGCTGCCGCCACCGGGGAGAGCAGCGTCACCGCGACTGCGGCGTAGAGATCGTCCCGGCAGGCGCGGCGGACGCACCGCTCGCCGCGGCCACCGGCTCGGCCGTGCCTGCGGGGTCGAGGTAGCCGAGTGCTGCGAGCTTGCGGGCGGTGGCCGCATCGGGCGACGGGGCTTCTTCTCGCGCCGCCGCCGCGGCGATCTCCCGCTCGGTCCGCGCTCCGGCTGCGATCTTGAGGCGGTTCAGTTGGCGCCAGAGGGAGCGGCCGCGCTCCACCAGCGACGGGTCCCGCAGGCTCTGCCGCTCGGCTCGGTCGGCGCCCAGGTCGTAGATCTCGAGCGGCGTGCTGCTCTCGGCCGCGAAGATCCATTTGTGGCGACCGTCGCGAGCGGCGTAGATCCGCCGTTGCGCCGCGCTGGCGGGCTTTTGAACGGCTTCGGCGAAGCGCACCGGCCTGTCGCCCGAAGGATTGCCCGTGAGCAGGGGGAGCAAGCTGCGGCCGAAGTGGGTTTCGGGTGCCGCGACCTCGACCAGCGAGAGAATCGTCGGGGCCACATCAATCCCGGATACTTGATCGGTGACGCGGATTCCGGCTGGCACCTGGCCCGGTGCGACCACGAGAAGGGGCACGCGGATCTGCTCCTCGTAAGTGGAGTCGCCGTGGCCCAGGCTACCGTGTTCTTTGAACGCCTCGCCGTGGTCGGCGGTGATGACGAGCAACGAGTCGTCGAGCAGATCGCGCCACTTCAGTTCGCGCACGAAGGCGCCGAGGCGCGCATCGGCGTAAAGCATCTCGCCGAGGTAGAGTCCGAAACTCGGCGGCCACGCCCGCTGTCCGGCGCCGGCCGGAGCGGCTGCCGCCGCGGCGTCGTTCGCCGCGCGGAAGACGGCAAAGTCGGCGGGCGGATCGAACGGGTAGTGCACCTGATAGGTGTGCAGGAAGACGAAGAACGGACTCCTGGAGTTGGCGCGGATCCAGCGCAGGCCGCGCGCCAGCGTATCGTCGATCGCGCCGGCCGTGATCTTGCCGTCGGCGCGCTTGTCCTCGACGAAAACATCAAAGCCACGTGCGAAGCCGGCCTCGGCGGTGATCATCGCGTTCTCGGTGAAGGCTGCGGTGGCGTAGCCTGCCTGCGCCAGGGTTTCGGTCAATGTCGGTATCCAGCGCGGCAGGCGTTGCGCCGGATAGGTCACCTCGTGCTGCGCCGGGTAGGTCGAGGTGAGGAGGCTCATGTGTGACGCGGTGGTCGAGGTGAAGGCCGAGATCGCATCGAGGAAGACCGCACCTTCGCGCACGAGAGCATCGAGTTCGGGCGTGACGGCGCGGCCCTGTTCGTGGCGGCCGAGCAGGTCGGCGCGCATCGTGTCGAGCGAGACCAGAATGATGTTGCGATGCGGGCCGCGCGGACGCGGCGCGAGAATCCGCGGTGCACCCCAGAGAGGCGCGCTGAAGGCGGGCGGCGCCGACACCGGTGGCGGAGCGCTGACGAACGCGACAGCCTCGGGCGCGGAAGGGGGCGGTGCAGCGTCGCGCTCGGAGGATCCGGCCGGGCGTGCGGCCGGCACCAGCCGATCTGTCGTGGCCAGTCGGTTCGAGAAAATGAGCTGGACACGGTCCCCCGCGAGCCGGTCGAGCGGAATCCGCCGGTCGATCCAGCCGTGCGTGGCGTCGTCGGGCTCGATCAACTCATCGAGCAGCACCGTCTCGCCGCTCGCCGAAGAGGCGCTTCCCCGGGCGCTTGCTTCGCCCGCCCGCTCACCGGCGGCGCGCGCGACAATTCTAAAGTAGACCGGACCCGCACCGGCGCGAAGGAGGTCCGGATGGATCGCGAGTGCGACGCGCATTTCGGAGCCGTCCGCGACTTCGACCGGCGCGGTGGTCCACTCAGGGAAGGTCGCGCGGGCGGGCGCGGCCACCACGATGAGCCGCAGCGGCCCCACGCCGATGAGGGCCGCATCGGTCGCGTCGAAGGTGAACCGAGCGCCCGGGGAGGTGATGTGGTGGCGCGGCAGCACCGGCAGGCCGCGTTTTTTGGCCGCGAGAACCGCCGGGATCAGGACGAGGGGGCTCGCGCGCAGTTCCGCCGGCACCTCGATAGTCGCGGTGATCCGCCCCGCCGGGTCGGGCGTGACCCGCGTATCAATCAATGGAACCGTGGTGATGCAGCCGAGCGCTGGCCGGACGTCGAAACGGAGACCGCACCGGGTGTCGGGCAAAAGCGGCGGCATGACCTGTTCCCAGAGACGTGCCACGGGCTCGAGCACGAGGTCCTCGGGCGCGGGCCGGCAGCCGGACAGCGCGAGCGCCCCCACCGCGCCGAGAAGGAAAGCTGCCATGCCGCGCCACCGCATGCGCTCTCCACACACGACCCCGCGTGGCCCCGCAAGGCCCGCGCGGGACGCGGCGCGAGTGCGATGCCGACGCGACCGCTGGGGTGTGGCCCGCAATGAACGCGCGTGCTGGGACCGCACGGATGCGGCGGGAGAGCGCGGGCACGGTGTCGATACGACCGTCGGGGGGCGAAACCGAGAGCGAATTCGCGTGCTGGCGCGGAGTCGGCTGCGGTGCGGGTGCCTTGCCGCAAAGGAGAAGCGGTTGCGTCATGGACCCAAATGAGGCACGCCGGGGAGCAACGAGCGGAGGCGGGTTCTCCTCGGCACGTTCGGGAGGGGCCATCGAACCGTTCGTAGGGACGGGCGTGCCCATGGGGATCGGCCACGACCCCAATGCGCCGCGGAGGGGGAGACCTCGACCCGTTCCTCGTGGTCGCGCGGGCGCCTCCCGAACCCGGACCGGGCGCGGATCAAGCGGAGGTTCTCCGGCCTTGCACGGGTGGTCGAGTCTGTGGTTACTCGCCAGTCATGCCCGTGCGTGGCGATCTGCAGGCGCGGCTCGAACGGGCCATACCCCCCGCCCCGCCCGACGCGGCACCGATTGGGGCGCGCGCCGACGATGGGGGTGATTCCGCAATCTCGCCTCCAGCGCGTGGGCCTGTCGCCCCCGAGAATTCGCGGGAGAGGGCGTCCTCTCCCGCGTCGGGGGCGTGGGTGCCACCTGCGACCGGAGTGGGGCCAGCAGCCGAGCGAGGCTCGGTCTGGGAGACGCTGGGCACGCTCAGCGCCGAGGTCGAGAAGCTGCGCTTCGAACTCGCGATGGTGCAACGGGTCGAGGCCCGCCAGCGCGGCGAGATCGCCAGGCTCGAGCGGCGCATCGCGGTTCTCGAGACCGAACGCCGCGAGCTGATCGATCAGGTCGCGCACCGCGATCGCCTGCTCACGTTGATCCAGAGTTCGCGCTCGTGGCGCTGGACCCAGGCGTTGCGGCGGCGGCTCGGCCGGCGCTGAGAGGGGCACGACGGATTCTTGCGGTCGCCGGTGGGTCATGACAGGAGTGGACGTATGACATTCCACAGAAGGTTGGTGTCGAGTGGCCAGGGCGGGGCGGCCCCCCGGACGATCGAGACCGCGGTCGTGGCGGGGCTAAGCCTCTTGCTGGTAGCCTGCGAACCGTCGCCTTCGAGGAATCCCCCCCCGCTCGCGGTGCCAGAGGTGGCGGATTCTGGAGCAGGGCTCCCGCCGGCGGCAGAGGGCCCCACGGAGTCGGTTGACAGCGAGGTGGTCGCACCCTCCGGGGACGAGACCGATGTTCCCCGGGAGGTTGACGCGACCGCGGCTCCTGCGCCGCTGGCCCTCGATCCCGAGAGGATGCGTGCCGAAATCGGCGAGGCCTGGATCATCGCCCTGCCCCCCGAATGGGAACCCTTTGCCAGCGATCCCAGCGACCCCCAGGCGAGTCGCCTGCAGCTCACCGAGGATGGCAAGCCGCTCGGGCCGGCCAACAGCGTTCACAAGGAGATCCGCGAAGAGGGGGGTGGCGCCTACTCGCACTGGGCCACAGCCCTCTATTTCTCGACCTCTGACGGCGCCAACCCACAGACCAGCGGGCGGCTGTACCGCATCGAGATCGTCGCACCGAATTGAAACCGGAGAAGTTCGAGGCACGGGCCTGACCGGGCGCGCGCGGCCGTGCCCAGGAGCGGTCGCAAGACAGAGTCCGAATCCGTGGCGCGGGGCGAGGTTCTGCCGTCAAGTCTTGTCGGGCGATCGGTTGGCCGTGGCGTGCCCTCGGGCCTTTGAAGAACTCTGTTGCACGCTCGAGAGGACTCGATCCCACTCGGCCAGGATCCGGGCCGGACTCTGGTCCGCCATCTTCTCGCGCGCGGCCAACGCGAGCCGGCGTGCAAGGGGTCGATCTCGCGCGAGCTGCACGATGGCCTGGGCCAGCGCGCCGGGATCGTCCTCCGGCACGACAAGCCCGGTCCGTCCGTTGTCCAGCACGCCGCACGCCCGCGAAGCGATGGCCGGCACGCCCGCCGCCATCGCCTCGAGGAGAGCGTTGGGCTCTCCCTCATAGCGCGACGGCAGCACGAAGAGGTCGAGCTCGCCGATCCCCGCCCAGGGTTCGACCAGCACGCCGGTGAACTCGATGCGTGAGGCGAGGCCGAGCCGCCGAGCCTGCTCGACCAGCGCTGCGCGGTTCGGTCCCTCGCCGATGATCCGAAGGGTCCACTGCGGCAGCTCGCCCGCGATGCGCGCGAAGGCTTCGAGCAGGACATCGCAGCCCTTCTCGGACGTCAGGCGGCCGATGGTCACGATGCGCCGCAGGGGCTCCTCCGTCCTTGCCGCGGGCTGCGGCGAGCAGGGGAGTGCGATGGGATTCGAGATGATCCAGCACGAAACCCGCGGGATCCGCTCCCTCGCCCAAGTGGCGATGTGCTCGTTTTGCACGACGATCGCCCCGGCCAGAGGATAGGAGAGGGAGCGAGCCACTCGCCAGATGCGCCCGGGGTCGTGCCGGTGAGGGTTGGTCCGCTCGCTGATGACGACCGGCACCCCGAGCCCGATGGTCGCGAGCAGGGCCAGCACGTTGGTTTGATCGCCAAAACTCACCACGACGTCGGGAGCCTGCTGCCGCACGGCTCGGCGCAGTGCGCGGATACGCCCTGCATTGGCGACTGCGGCCTGAAGGGTCGACCCGGAAGTTTCGGTGAGGTCGAGTCCGACGCGCACCACTCGCGGATCGACCGGGAAGAAGTCCGTGGCGGCTGGGCTCAGCGTGAGCAGCGCGACCGCGTCCCCGCGCGCGGTCCAGTGATTGGCGAGTGTGGAGAGAACACGCTCGGCGCCGCCGGTGGCAAGAGAAGCGACGACAAGGGTCAGGCGCATCGGGCAGTCTCGCGGTGGGTCCGGGGCCACGGGGCCGGCAGGATCCGGCCTGCCGCAGGCTTCGTGCGCAAGTGCATGATGACCACGGACAAGATCTCTCTTCCGATGACCAGCCCGCCGATCGTTGTCACCCGCGTCCTGGCAGGCCTCGTGCGGGTGGAGCCCCAGGGCCGCGTCGATCGCAGTCTCGCACGTACCCGACGGTCGCGTCGAGGAGCCGGGAGACGTACCTCAAGTTGACCCGATCGGGCATGCGGTCTAACGGAGGTCCGGATTCGATCCCGATGAGCACCCCGATCCAGCGCCCGCATTCGCCCGAGGGGCAGGCGACCCTGAGCGGGCAGGATGGGACCACCGCGTTGCCGCTGCTGGCCTTTCTCTGGCGCCACATGCGGGCGATCCTCTTCGGCACGCTCGCGGCTCTCGCTCTGTATGGCGGTCTCGCCATCCTCGTGCGCACCGTCTTCCCCGGCACCACGGTCGCCAGCATCGGGCTGCGCTTCCCCTTCGACGGTGTCAGCGAGGGCAACTATCCCAACGGCCTGCGCTTCAGCCCGCAGGATCTCGTGGCGCCGGTCGTGCTGGAGCGGGTCTACGCCGAGAACGATCTCGGGCCGGTCGAGGACTTCGATCGCTTCAAGAGGTCCTTCTTCATCACACAGTCGAACCAGGCTCGCGAGGAGCTGCGCGCCGAGTACTCAGTCAAGTTGCGCGACAGCCGCCTCTCGGCGGCGGAGCGCCGCGAACTCGAAGACGACTTCACGGCGCGCCTGAAGGGCTTGCAGACGAATACCTTCCGGCTCGCCTGGGAGTCCCGCTCACCGGTCGCGCTGGCCCCCGCCCAGGTCGAGAAGGTCCTGCTCGATATCCCGGCGACCTGGGCGCGAATCGCCGACGAGACCCGAGGCGTTCTCGGGTACGACGTGGCGCTGGCCTCGGCTCTGCCCGCCACCCAGGCAGCGGCGGCGGCGGATCCGCTCCTCACCGGAGAACTCTTGCGCCGCACGGCCCAGAATCTTTCCTCCGTGGCAACGGAGCTTGCCGAGCTGCCTGGTGCGACGCTGGTGCGCGGCCGCGATGGCGAGACGGTGATCGATCTTGGCGAACAGGTCAGCGCCTTTGTCGAGGTCGCCGTCGTACCGGCGGTGCTGACCGGGGCCAAGCTCGCTCGCAGGCGCGCGCCCCAAGCGACGGACGAGGCACTGCGCTACCGCCGGGAGACCTCCAAGCGCGCACTCGATGGCGCGCAGCAGCGCGCCCGGGAGCTCGAGGGCAACTATCTCGCGTATGTCTCCGAGGGCGGCGCCGGGGAGGCCGCCCGGGCGACAGGTGCAGCTCCGGCCGAGGGCCGCGCCGGGTTCTCCGCGGGAGGGGCGGCGATGCTCCCCGGAGCGGGCATGATCGCCCAGGTCGGGGGCGGGATCATCGACGAGCTGATCGAACTCCGTGAGCGCACCCAGGATGTGGTCTACCGGCAGAAACTGAACGACCGCGTTCTGGAAGCGAAGCTGCGCGCGGTCGAGGCCGCCGAGGCCCTGAGCTTCATCGAACTCTTGCAGGAGGAGGCGCGGGGTGCGGCGGGAGGCCCCCCCGATGTCGTCCCCGGCGAGTTTGCCGAGCGAGCTTCGGCGGCCAATGCGCAGCTCGTCGATTTCGCGACTCGGCTCCGGTCGTTCTACGACGAGATCTCGGCGCGGAACCTGCGTCCGGAAGCCGGGCTCTACGTCATCGACGAACCCTTCTGGGTCGAGCGCTCGCCGGTGCTCTCACTCGCCCGGATCCTTCTCGGCGCGGTGGCGGTCGCCACCCTGGCCCTCTTGGCCATGGTGGCCGTGTGCGCGCTGCGCGAGGCACGTCCCCCAGCCTGATCCCGCGCGTCGCGTCACTCCCATCACGAGCCCGAGCACGAGCAGCGGTGCTCTCTCGTCGAGCAGGTTGTGGCTGAAGAGACACTCGGCGGCGAGCAGGGCGACCACCGCCGCCGCTGCGGCTGATCGCCGGCGCCAGGCCGCCGCAGCCCCGGCGCCAAGCAGTGCGGCCAGGCCGAGCACGCCGGGGACACCGTTGGAGACCCATTGTTCAAGCACCATGTTGTGCGGCCCCATCTCGAGCGAGCGCGTGTAGCCCGTTCCCCGGCCGAGCCACCAATGCCCCGGCAGGGCGTCAAGGCTGTAGCGCGCGCAGCGCGCGCGATCGCTCGAGGCCAGCAAACTCTCGGGGCCGTCCGTGGCGAGCAGGGTCGTGACCCGTTTGTTCTCGACCCAGCGCAGGACATCGCCATTGGCGATTCCCACAGCGAGCAGGACCGCCGCCGCTGCGACGGTCCCCGCGGCACTGGTGAAACCGACCCGGGCCCCCGTCGAGCTCCGGCAGGCCCAGAGAAGCATGGCGCCACACCAGATTCCGAGCAGAAGACCCAGGAGGAGCAGGACAGAGCGTGAGAACGTGGTGCCGATTGTCGCTGCACAGATCGCGAGCAGTCCCATGTCGACCAGCCGCGGCCGGTCGTAGGCGACCATGGCTGCGGTGATGAGCACCACGCTGAAACCCGCCAGGTTGGAGTTCTCCGCGATGCCGGCCGCACGGTAGCCATCGAGCGAGAACGTACCCGGCTCGAGCGCGTCGATGCCCATGGTTGCGACGAGGACCATGAAGGCCGGCAGCAGGACGAAGCGGAGATCTTCCTGGCGGAGCCCCGCGCGCGCGCACCACGTCGCTGCGAGCAGGTTGACCAGCCCGTAGACACGAAGAATGTCCGCTCCGTCGCCGGGGGGCGTGGCCTCGGGCAGGAGGGTCCAGAGCAGGTAGACCGCTGTCACGTAGGCATAGGCGGCGATCAGCAGCGCGTTGCTCGAGCCGGCGTCGGCGGGATCGGCAAGCGGCAGCCCGGCTTTGCGCCAGCGCAGCAGGGCCATCGCCGCGACGGGCGCGAAGCCGAGCGCGAAGAGGATGGTCGGACGCAGCGGCAGGAGACCCCAGCGAAATAGGTAGTTGTCTAGCGGCGCCACGAAGAGCGCCAGCAGGGCACTCAGGTATAATTTTCCGAGGAGACGCCCCACGCGGCCGTTGCCTCCGGTCGGGGTCGAGGCTAGCACGGAGAGCCCGCGGTCGGACATCGCTTCCCGACGTGCGACATCGCGGGGCGGGACGGAAGCACGATGTGCGGCATCGCAGGGCAGGTCTGGCACGATCCGGCGCGTCCGATCGACGGCGATCTCCTGCGTCGGATGAGCGGCGTCCTGCGTCACCGCGGCCCGGACGACGATGGGTTCTGGCTGGGCTGTGGCGTCGGCCTGGCCCACCGCCGGCTCTCCATCATCGACCTCTCGCCGCGCGGCCAGCAGCCGCTCGCCAACGAAGACGGCACGGTTCGCGTCGTCTTCAACGGCGAGATCTACGGCTTCGCGGCACTGCGCGAGCGGCTCATTGCGCGCGGCCACACCTTCCACTCCGAGAGCGATACCGAGGTCCTGGTCCATCTCTGGGAGGACGAAGGCGCGCGCATGGTGAGCCACCTCCCCGGCATGTTCGCCCTGGCCCTCTGGGACGCGCGCACCCGGACGTTCTTCGCGGCACGGGACCGGCTCGGCAAGAAGCCTTTCTTCTACCGGGCAGACGGGCGCGGGCTCGCCTTTGCCTCCGAGCCGCGGGCTCTCCTGCTCGACCCGGAAGTGCGGGCGGAAGCCGACACCGAGGCGCTCGGCGACTACCTGACCTACGGCTACGTGCCGGGCGCGGCGAGTGCCTTCCGCGGCATTCGCAAGCTTCCCCCGGCGCATACGCTCTGTCTCCGGGACGGCAAGCTCATCATTGAGCGCTACTGGACGATCCGGCACCAGCCGCGCGCAACGGCCCCCAGGGCCGATCTCCTCGCCGAGCTGGGCACGCTCATCGAAGACGCAGTCCGCGTCCGCATGCGCAGCGACGTGCCGCTCGGTGCGCTGCTCTCGGGGGGGATCGATTCGAGCCTGGTCGTCGCGCTGATGGCGCGCGCCGGCATGGGGCGCATCCAGACCTTCTCGATCGGCTTCGAGGAGGCGGCTTACGACGAATCGCCGCACGCCGAGCGCGTGGCGCGCCACCTCGGCACCGACCATCACGAGAGGATCGTCCGACCGGACGCAGCGGCGATCCTACCGCGCCTCGTCTGGCACCACGGCGAACCCTTCGCCGATTCCTCGGCGCTGCCGACGTTCATGCTGGCCGAAATGACGCGGCAGTCGGTCACGGTCGCGCTTGGCGGCGACGGCGGCGACGAATCGTTCGCCGGCTACGATCGGTACTTGATGGCGCGGGTCGCGGGCTGGGTGGACGTTCTGCCGCGGCCCTTGCGGGCGGCCCTTGCCCGCACGGTCACGGCCCTCGTGCCGCGCGGGGCGGCCCCGAAATCGTTGCCCTATCGCGCCGGGCGATTCCTCGAAGTGCTGGCCCGTATGCCGATACGGCGTTACGCGGCCTGGATCGCGTTCTTCGACGAAGAAGCCAAGCGCGGACTTTGTACACCAGCCTTCCTTGAGACGCTTGGCGGGCGCGACGCGCTCGATCGACTCGATGCGCTCGTGGCGGGATCCGACGGGGCGACGCTGGTCGAGCGCCTGCAGGACGCCGATGCTCTCATGTACCTGCCCGACGACCTGCTGGTGAAGGTCGACATCGCCAGCATGGCGCATTCGCTGGAAGTGCGCTCGCCTCTGCTCGACCATCGGGTGGTCGAGTTCGCGGCCGCTCTGCCGCCGGCGCTGAAGCTCGGCGGCTTCACCAAGAAGGTGGCGTTGCGCTCGCTCTTGCGGGGGCTCGTCCCCGATTCAGTCATCGACCGGCCCAAGATGGGCTTTGGCGTCCCGATCGATCGCTGGCTGCGTAGCGAGTTGCGCGAGTTTGCTTACGACACCCTGCTCTCGTCGCGTGCGCTAGGTCGGGGCTACTTCCGGCGCGAGGCCATGGCACAGATGCTCGACCGTCACGTCGCGAACGAGAAGGCCGACCACTTTCGGCTCTGGAACCTGCTCATGCTGGAGCTCTGGCACCGCGAGTTCATCGACGGCCCGATCTCGCTGGAGCCCCCCGGGGGGTGGTTGCGGTGAGGGTGGGTGCGCAGGCGGGGCCATTTTCGCCGCTTCGCATCGCCTTCGTCATCGCCACGCTCGACCAGGCCGGCGCCGAGAAGCAGCTCGCGTTGCTGGCCTCGAACCTGCCGCGGGAGGAGTTCAAACCCCATGTGCTGGCTCTGCACCGTGGCGGTCATTTCGAGGCGGCGCTGCGCGAAGCCGGCATTCCCGTGCATGTCATCGGCAAGCGCCGGAAGTTCGATCTGGGCACCTTCCGCCGCCTGCGCGCATTACTGCGCGCGATCGACCCCGACGTGATCCATAGCTGGATGTTTACGGCCAACGCACACGTCCGTCTTTTGCACGACGGCCGGCGGCGGCCCTGGATTGTCACCACCGAGCGCGGCCAGAAGGAGCTCAAGACGCCCTGGCAGCGCTGGCTCGATCGACGTCTCGTCCGGCGCACGAGTGGCGTCGTGGTCAACGGACGGGCTCTCGCGGAGGATGCTCGTGCCGCGGGCTTCGCGGCCGAGCGGATCGCGATCATCCCCAACGGCATCGAGTCCACTGCACCGCAATGCAGGTCGTCAGGGCAGAAATCCGGCGACGATTTCCGGATCGCTTTCGTCGGACGACTCTCCCCCGAAAAGCGAGTCGACGTGCTGATCGAAGCCGCTCGCCAACTCGCCCAGGCCGGGCTCGCAGTAAAGCTCGACCTGATGGGTGATGGCCCCGAGCGGCCGGCGCTGGAACGCCACGTGGCTCGCACAGCAGTCGGCTCGCGAATCTGTTTTCGCGGTCACCAGCCTGATGCGGCATCACTCTTGCCAGATTACGACGCTTTCTGGCTCGCGAGCGATTTCGAAGGAACATCCAACAGCCTTCTCGAGGCGATGGCCGCCGGGCTCGCAGTGGTGGCCTCGGCGATACCCGCCAACAGCGACGTGATCCGCGCGGGCGAGACGGGTCTTCTCTTCCCTGCGGGCGACCCGGCAGCACTAGCGGCGGTGACGCGCCGGCTGATCGACGATCCCGAGCTGGCTGCCCGGCTCGGGCGCCAGGCCGCCGCGTCGGTCCAGGGCTCGTATGCCCTCGAGAGCATGATCGCGAGTCATGTGGCTCTCTTCAGAAGTCTTGCCGGCGGACCAGGTCTCCGAGTTTGACGAAGAAGCGATTGCAAGCAGGAATGCGACACAGAGGAGATTCTCTCATGACGACAGCATCCGATATGTGCGCTTCGGCTTCGGCGAGAATTGGCTCGAGTTCGCCGAGCTGATCGACGAGGGCAGGATCGTGGAGGCCGAGCTCTCGTTGCAGCGGCTCTGCGGCCGCGACCGACTGGACGATCAGCGCTTGATCGACGTCGGCTCCGGGAGCGGGCTGTCCTCGTTGGCCGCGCGCCGGCTGGGCGCGCGCGTGCACTCCTTCGACTACGATTCCGTGGCTTGTACGGCCCGGCTTCGGGATCGCCAGCGACCGTCCGACGCCGACTGGAGCGTCGAGTAGGGATCGATCCTGGATCCGCTCTATCTGGCCGGTCTTGGAACCTTCGACATCGTCTATTCGTGGGGCGTCCTGCATCACACGGGCGCCCTGCAAGACGCACTAGCCCGCGCGGCGTCACTCGTCGGCGCCCAGGGTCTGTACGAGTCGATCACGCCCGTCGATGTCGCGGCGAGCATGGATCGTCTCGGCCTCGAACATGTGTGCAGCTTCGTGACGCCGGCAGGGTCGGGAATCTTCGGATCCGGCTGCGACGAGTACGTCTACCGACGGGCTGGGTGACGGGAGCCGCGAGCCCGCTCGTGGCCGGAAGTCCGCGAGGCGCGCGCTTTGTCAAGCAGTCGGGAGGACGTTCACCCGCAGAGCCTTGCGGGCGGTGAAGACCTGGCCCATCAACTTCCGGACGATGAAGACCTGGATTCCCGCGGTAGCCACGAGGCCAATCTTCGCCGTGGCCCCAGTCTCTCTTGCAGCCAGCGATCCTCGAGATCACAGCGATCGGAGAAAAGTCGAGCGTAGGCGCGGAGAATCTCGCCCCTTTCACGATAATACGTCCAGCGATCGAGCCAGTCACCGAAATCGTGGCTCCAGCGCAGGATGCTCTTGTCTCCCTTGTAGTAGCCAAGGCCGAACGAAGGCAGCACCACTGCATAGCCAGTGCGGAGCGGGTTGTTGCGGCTAAAGCGATGGAGGAAGTAGTTGGTCACGAGCGGGTGCCTGATCCGGAGGGGGCCAGCCAGGCGCGCAGGTCGCGGCCGAGCTGGTCGGAGAGAAGTGCCACGTCGTCTCGCAGTACCGCGGCGATCTCGACTCGAAGAGCTGGCGCGATCGAACTCTTGGCGGACGGCTGCGTGTTCCATTCGCGCAACCGATCGAGCACACCGAGACGGCGCAGGCCGAGCCTGTCGCGCAGCGCTAGAGCGGTGCGAACGAGGCCGGGCGAAGGTCGCTGCACGAAATCACCAAGGAGCGTCGAGCGGTGTTCGCGGGCCTCGTTGATCACGGGAAAGTTGTGCTGTCCGTCGTCGGGTAGATCGAGAAAGCCGAGCACTCGTGCGTAGACCGCACCCGGATCCCGGACCAGATCGTCGAAAACGATGACGTGCAGGCGCTCGGCCGGAACCAGGGCGCGCAAGCGGGCCACTTGCGCGCCCAGCGCGGCGACCTGCGCGTATTGCAGGATCCTGGGCTCGCGGCATGAGCGGGGGAGACTGCGTCCAGCGGCACGCTCGCCCTGCAGAGCCCAGGCCGCGGCGAGATCCGCCACGGTCTCGTCCCGCGTGTAGAGCAGCTGGGTATGGTGCGAACGCACGAGGTCGATCGGATTGCGGATCATGGCGATCAGGCGCGCGTGGGGCGCCACCCGCAGCAGATTGGGCACGGCCTCGTTGGAGAACATGGTCCAGACCGAGGCCTCGCCAATCGCCCGAACATTGCCCGGCACATGTGCAAAGCAGGCCCGGTATTCGTCCTCGGTCGAGACCTGACCGAAGCGAGGCGAGAAGTCAGTACAGAAATAGTGTGGTTCCTTCGGTCGCGAGAACCCCACCTGCGGATGAGCGCGCAGGTACTCGCTGAGCGCCGTCGTGCCGCATTTGGGAGCGCCGACGATAAAAAAATCAGGCCACATGCCGTGCTGCCTCTCTACCACCCGAGTGCGCTCGGCCGAATGCCGAGACGGCGGCGAACCAGGAGAGTAAGTGCGATGCTGCGCGCCGCAGTCGCCACGAGCGTGGCCGTGGCGGCACCCCACGCCCCGAAGCGAGGGATCAGCGCCAGGTTGAGGACGACCGTCAGCGCGGCGCCTCCAGCAACCACCACCAATGCGTCGCGTTGATGTCCCGTCATCGAGAGCAGCAGGCCGACTGAACCGCTTGCGGCCAGCACGAGCTGGGCCGTGCCGAGAAGCAGCAACAGAGGCGCGGCTGTCACGAATTCCGGGCCAAAAAGCGTGAGCAGAGGTCGCGCGAGGAGCAAGAGCAGGGCAACCGCGCACACCGACCAGGCCAGTGTGAGTCGGGCCGCGTGCGTGACCGAGGCCTGCAACTCTTCGGGGCACTGGCGGGCGTGAAGATCGGCGATCCGCGGTGCCAGAACTGAATTGACCGAGACGATGCCGAATGTGACCAGCGAGGCGAGGCGGGCGCCTGCGGCGTAGACACCGGCCGCGGCGGTGCCCGCGAGCGTACCCAGCAGGAGCACGTCAGCCTGGGCGATGAGCGCCTGCCCCAGGGCCATCCCGAGCATCGCGCTGGAGACCGCCCGCCACTGAGCGCGATCGACGCTGGCTCGAGCGACCGCGACCTCCCGCTTGTCGGTCGGGACGCCCGTGACGGCTTCTTGGGCCCGACTCGCGGCAAACGCGAGCACGGCCAGACAGGCCAGCGCGTTGGCGATCAGCGCTTGACTGGCGGCAAGCGGTTGCGTCACGAACGAACGCCACGCGGCGAGCAGCGCCAACAGGAGGAGCGGGCGAGCGATGCCCTGGAGGACCTGCGAGAGCACCGGACGGCCGAGGGCTACGAGCTGGGACGTGCTGAGCTGCAATGCTGTGTTCGGCAGCAGCAAGCCGGCCGCGAGGCTGAAGGCCAGGCTCCCGCCCGCGGCGAGGCGCTCGCCAAGGCAAGCGGCGGCGACCGCCACCAAGGCGGCGACCACGATGCTGCTTGCCAGTGTACGGCGTCGTGCGAAGGCGATGAAGCAAGTAATTGACCCCGTCAATCCCTGTCCCGCGTAGGCGGCGACGAAGCGCAACGTCGCGGTGTCGGTGCCGCGCAGCGCGACCAGTCCGAGCAGCGCTACCCACGCCAGCGCGTAAACATAGAGTCCGTAGGCGGCGACCCCGAGCCAGCGGGCGAGGATGACCTGGGAGACCAACGTCAGCACGGCACCTGACGCGTTGGCGAGCAGAACGCCCGCCGCGCCCTGCGCCAGCGCGGTTGCACTGCTCGCGCGGGAGGCCTCAGGCGCCGACGGCATAGCGTCCCCCGAGGAGCGCGAGAGCCGCGAAGATCTGGATCAGGGCGCTCGCGCGGATGAGGGGCACGAGGATTCGCTCCGGGCTCGACACATCGATCCGTGCCAGCAGGGGCAAGACGATGAGCACGAGCCAGGGCATCACAAAGCGACCCTGGGGATGAACGAGTGCGCCATGCCGCAGCGCCAACGTCAGCGCGGCGAGCGAGGTGGCCGCACCCGCCAGCACCAACAGGCAGGCGGCTTCAGCGGGTCGCTCGGCACGCCGGCGCGCGCTCAGGATCGGCAGCGCGATGAGCAGAGCCACGGACGCCCAGCGCAGCACGGCGTGCAGGGCGTCGGGGTAGGCGACGTCGTGCCAGCCGCCTGCACCCACCAGAAATTTCCACGACAGGACGTCCTGATCCCAGGCCAGCGCCGTCGAGAGCAGTGTCCGGGTCCAGGTGGCGAGCAACTCCACCGGCGGGAGGAGGCGCGTCTCGTAGGGGATGGTGGTGCGGGGAACGAGCACGAAGCCCGCGAGCGCGGCACAGGCGAGGACGAGACTCAGGCGCCGTGCCCGATGGCCGAGTGCGCGCCGCTCCTCGGGTGCGGTGCGCAGGGCGCGTCGAGCCAACAGGAGCGAGAGCACGAGCGGCAGCGCAACGACGCCGTAGACCAGGGACTGCGGCTCGCGCAGCGTACGGGCGAGCCGTGCCATCGCCTCGGGATTGCCGGCACCCGAAATCGCCATGAGCCCGATCAGCCCGAGGGCCATGGTGGCGCCAAGCGCGATTGCGCCAGCCTTGCCCGGAGCGATCGTGCGCGTGGCCCGGCGCCGGCCCCTTGTCTGGATCATGTCCGTCGAGAGACGCTTGCGATCCGCTCTCGTTTCGTTCCGGGCAGCGGGCCCCTGGTCGCCAAGCGCGGTATCACCGCCTGCCACGGGCTCGCTGGGGATGGGCAGGGCCGACGCCGCGCCACGCCCGTGGAGGCTATGCATCAAGGGAAACAACATGGCAGCAAGGCCTGCTCCAAGAGCAAAATCCGCCCACAACACCGTGCCGAGCAGCAGCGAGCCCACCGCCAGCCACTTGCTCCGGAGGCGCTGTGCCGCATCCCTGGCCACCACGGCGGCAACAGCGGCCGCGGCGGCGAGCGCACCCATGCCCACCGCCGGGGCGTAGTTCGACGTGCTGGCCAGGACGATCACGGCATGGGGCCAGAGCAGGATCAGGCAGTAGCCGAGCTGCAAGGTTTTGTCGCAGCCGGTGCGACAGAGCCAGAACAGTCCCGCTCCGGCAAGGAGGAGGCCCGTCGCTGTCGAGAGCAGGCGGTAGAGCGTGAGGCGATCGAGGATCGAGAGCTTCCGCGCGAAGCTGGCGAGCAGCCTGAAGGGCTCGTAGAAGCCCCCGGCGCGCAGCGTCGAGTCGAGAATATACGTTCCGGCCGGAGGTGTCTCGGCCTGATCGATCTGGTGGCGCATCGGCCGGCGCAGGGTCGCCGCGACTCGCCTGCGTGCGGCTTCCCCGGCGAGCGGCAGAATCTCGTGCGGGTGATGCTGCACGCGCTCCTGCTCGAGCGCGCGAGCGACGTGCGCGAGCGAGCGCGGGTAGCGGACGGCGTGTCGTTCGAGACCGCTCGCGACCAGGACTTCGATCGTTCCGGCGTGCGAGGTCTCGTCGGCCGCCTGCAGGGGCGGCAACAAGGTCGCGTGCAGGACGACCGTCGATGCGACCAGGAGACCGGCCCCGGCGGCGCGTCGGCGTGGCCGCCCGAGCCAGGCCCAGCCCACCACGAAAGCGAAGAGCGCAGCTCCCAGTGCCGGCGCCAGCAGACGACCAGTCGCGACAAAGAAGAAGATCCGTCGCAGCGCCTCACCGAGCGCAACGGGCGCCACCTCCACAATTTCATGCAGGACGGGGTCGTTCGCGTGGGTGGGCGGCGTGGCGCCGGGGCTGCCGTCGCGGGCCGCGGCGGGCATCTCTGCCGCGTCGTGTACCCGCACCCCAACTGCGGCCAGCGCGGGGGTGCCCGCCACGGCCGCGGCGTTGGCGCGTGCGAAGGCGAAGGGTGCGGGCAGGAGGCCGATCACGCGGGTCTGGGTCGGGGGGGCTGCACCGTCCGCGCTGGGTAGAGCGCCGACATCGATCCAGTCGCGATCACGTGCGAGCACGAGCCGAGCCCGGCCGGCGAGCCACTCGCCCAGGGCGTGGAAGCGCGAGCTGTTGCCATCGCTGTCCAGCACAAAGAGCACGCGCGTCGTACCGCTGGAATCGAGGCGCAAGCGCACGCGCCGGGCCGCAGCGGGGGCGCTGCCGTGAGTGGCGGGAAGGGCGCGTTCCGCGGCGGCGCTGGCGCTACCCGTGGTTCCTTCGCGCGATACCGCGGCCTGGTCGAGAGCGGGTAGCGGCACTCCCGGCTCAAGCGTGATCGCGAAGACACGCGCCCGCTCGGTAGTGCCGCGGATCCAGCCCAGTGCCGCGGGATCGACCGCGCCGAGGGGCACCGGCAGCATCCGGGCCACGACCCAGGCGTGGGAGTTGGCTCGTGCGGCGAGTTGGAGCAGTGCCAGCAGCACGACGACCAGTGGCGCGAGCCCGAGGGCGACGGCGCGCGTCGTCGAGCGGAGGTCGCGTGCCCCGGAACCGGCGAGTCGAGCGCTATTTTTGACCCTGCCCGCGCTCATTGCGGTTCAGCTCGTCGAGAGACCAGTGACTCGTAGAGGGCCACCATGCGAGCGGTGGTGCCTTGCTGCGAATAGCAGGCCTCGATCCGCGCTCGTGCCCGGGCGCCCAGAGCGTGGCGTGTATCGAGAGACAACCGCTGCATCGCCGCGATGCCCTCGGCCAGCGCCGGCGCATCGGCTGGTGGCACGACCAGCCCGGTGTCCGAGACGATCGTGGCCGAATCGGCGCGATCGGTCACCACACAGGGCACGCCGCAGGCCATGGCCTCGGCGACCACGTTGGGGAAGCCCTCGCCCCAGGGCGACGCCGATACGAGCACGTCGAGCGCCGCCATGATTTTTGGCACGTCGGCACGCACGCCGAGAAAATGGCAGCGATCGTCCTCTACTTCGCCCACGCCGGCCTGGACGATCGCGGGGTTGTCGCGCGTAGCCCCCAGCCCGACCAGGATGGCGTGCAGCCCTGCCCCGGCCGACTGGAGCCGCGCCAGTGCGGCGAAGAAGAAGGCGTGGCCCTTGAGCGGATGGACGCGCCCGATCAATCCAACGACGAAGGCCTCTTCGGGAATGCCGAGTTCCGCGCGCACCTCCGCACGCGCCCGTGCGTCCGGCCTGAAATATTTCGTATCAAAGCCGTTCGGGATCACGACGAACCGGCTTCGGTCGTAGCCCAATGCGACGTGGTCGCCGACCGCCCGCGCGCAGTTGCTGACGATCTTGTCCGGGCGCGACGAGAGGCTCGCCCCGAGCCGGATCGCCAGACGAGTGCCGGCAGGTTCGTGGTCGAGCGACGTGAGCGTTTGACGGATCCCCCAGACCAGCGCGGCCCGGGGCGTGGCCAGGCATCGACCGAGCCAGGCCGCGACGTTGCCATGGTACATCCAGCCCTGGATCACATGTGGATTTTGCCGGCGCAGGCCGTGGCGAAGGTGCGCCGTGGCGCCAAGCGCGCCGAACCCCGCCAGGCCGCTGCGGAAGCCGGCCGAGACCACATCGATCCCGGCGTCGCGGAAGTGCGGTGCCAGTGCACCTGGCGCGCCGAGCGTGAACACCGACGAGTGGAAGCGCTCGGGGTCGAGCGATTCGACCAGGCGCAGTAACGCCATTTCGGCGCCGCCCACGGCAAGACTAGGAATCACGTGCGCGATCCGCAGCGTGGCGGGGTTGCCCTGGGTGCGAATGAACACCCCCGCTCGTCTCACGGCGTCTGCCGGCCTGCAAGGCCAGATCGACCTGGATCGGGTAGGCCCGGGAGTTGTCCGAGGTAGGGGCTGTCCGGGCTGGTTGTCCGAAGTTGACACGGTCGGTTCGCGGTGAAAGTGTCGCTGCGGTCGTCTGCAATCGAATCCACGGGGGAGGGGGATCATGCGTGCGTTGATCACGGGGGGCGCCGGCTTCATCGGTTCTCATCTGGCCGACGGCCTGTTGGCCGCGGGCCACGAGGTCAACATCCTCGACGACCTCTCGACCGGTGCGATCGAGAATGTCGACCCGCTCATCGGCAAGGCTGGTTTTCGCTACTGGATCGACTCGGTGATGAACGAGCCGCTGCTGGCCGAGCTGGTCGACCGCGCGGACGTCGTCTTCCATCTCGCTGCCGCGGTCGGGGTACAACTCATCGTCGATCGGCCGACGCATACCATCGAAACCAACGTCGGTGGCACCGAGGCCGTTCTGCGTCAGGCGGCCAAGAAGAAAAAAAAGGTCGTGATCGCCTCAACCTCCGAGGTCTATGGCAAGAGCATGGACCTGCCCTTCCGCGAGGACGCCGACCTCGTGCTGGGCGCCACCAGCCGCCACCGCTGGGCCTATGCCTGCAGCAAGATGCTCGATGAGTTCCTCGGACTCGCGACCCATCGCGAGAAGGGCGTGCCGGTCGTGGTGGTGCGCCTCTTCAATACCATCGGCCCCCGCCAGACCGGGCGCTACGGCATGGTGGTGCCCCGCTTCGTCGAGCAAGCCCTGCGCGGCGAGCCGATCACGATCTACGGCGACGGCCGCCAGTCGCGCAGCTTCACCTGGGTCGGCGATGTGGTGCGGGCGTTGACCTTGCTCGCGACAGAGCCTCGCGCCGTGGGTGAGGTCTTCAATGTCGGTCATGGTGCGGAGATCACGATCGCCGAGCTGGCCGAAGAGATTCGTAGGCTGACGGGCAGCACCTCGCCCCTGATCCGTGTGCCCTATGAGAGAGCCTACGGCCCGGGCTTCGAGGACATGCCGCGGCGCGTGCCCGATCTGACGAAGATTCGCCGCTTGATCGGCTACGTCCCGAGCGTCGCGCTGCCCGGGATGTTGCAAGCGATCATCGACGACGCGCGCCTTCGCCACGGCCTGGAAGCGTCTGATCCAGCGCTCCATTTCGCTGCCGCTGGGGGCTGAGCCACGCGGGGCGACCCGTCCGGGAATCGGGTTGGCGTCAGGCAGGCAACCCGACATCATCGTCGATTACGAAATACGCATCAGTGCCCGCGCTCGATCCGTAGCTGTGCGCGCACCACCGGGATGCCGCGTTGCGCACATGCCGCGACGAGCTGTTCCAGATGCAGTTCGGGGATTCGGGCGGAGGACACGATTACCTCGTCGATGCGGTGGAGATCGAGGATCTGGCCGATCTCGGTGAGCGCGCCCACCACGGGTACGCCGCGAACCGAGCGGTGGTGCTTGCTCGGGTCGTCGTCGAGGAAGGCGACCGCCCTGCGCCCGAGTTCGGCGTTGAGCTGCAGCTCGCGCAAGGCCAGCGCACCGGCGTCGCCAGCGCCATAAATCAGCGTCCGACGGGTGGTCGAGCTGCCATCGGCCTGCGGCATCATCACGGGGCGCAGCTCTTCGCTGAGCAGGCGGAAGGCAACCCGACTGCCGTAGAGGAAGACGATCAAGAGCAACCAGTCGAGGACGAAGACGGCGCGCGAGAATCCCTCGAAGCGGAAGGCGAGAGCGGTGATCATGACCGCGAGCGCCGAACCGACCGAGGCCGCCTTGGCCAGGCGGACGAGGTCGCCAACGCTCGTGTAGCGCCACATCCCGGCGTAGGTCCGGTAGAAGGCGAGCGCTCCGACCTGCGCGAGCACGACGATGGGCAAGCCCCGGCGAAAAACATCTTGCACGGAGTCGAGGTCGCCCTCGAAGCGCAACGCGTAGGCACCCTGGTAGGCTGCGATCACCAGACCAAAATCGATCAGGACCGCGAGAACCTGACGGCGTCGCGTCAGTGCAGCGACCATCGTGCGCAGCGCGAGCCCCGGTGGACCGACATGCTCGGCGGGCTGGTGGACCTCCACCTGCGAGAGGTGGAAAGCGAGCATCGCGACACCCAGCAGGAGGAGCACGATCAACACTGCCGCCGGCGAGAGGCCGTAGCGGTACGAGACAAGCGCAATCGTCCCGGAGATCAGCGCGACCAGGTAGAGCAGATCGACGGCACGCTTCTCAGAGAGGCCCAGCGCCACCAGTCGGTGCGAGGTGTGATCGCGCCCCCCGACCGAGATGGGTCGCCCGGCGAAGATCCGCGTCAGCGTAACGAAGGTCGTGTCGAAGAGGGGCACCAGGACCAGAAGAATGGGCAAGAGCAGGATCGACACGAGACCGCGCGCGTAGGGATAGCCGCCAGCGAGGCTCATCCCGCCGACGAAGAAGCCGAGGAACATGCTGCCGGTGTCGCCCATAAAAATCCGCGCCGGGTTGCGGTTTACGACGAGAAAGCCCGCGGTCGCGCCGAGCAGGATGGCCGCAACGGTCGCGGCCTCGAGGTTGCCGTCCCCGAGCAGGAACACCAAGCGAAAGCCCGCCACGATGGCGGCGATTCCGGCGGCGAGGCCGTCCATGTTGTCGAGCAGGTTGAAGGCGTTGGTCAGAGCCAGGATCCAGAGAAGGCTGACGGGCAGGTCGATCATGGCGTTGCCGGTCAAGGGCAGTCGCAAGCCGAGCGCCACGACCAGGACTGCGGCCGCGATCTGCCAGAGGAGTTTGGTCTGCGGCCGCATGCCGCGCAGGTCGTCCCAGAGACCGACACTCGCGATCAGGGCGCCCCCGCCGAGCAGGGCCAGTAGCCTCGGGTCGCCACGTCCGATCGCGGCGAGCGCGGGCACCGCCGTCCCGAATACAATGGCGATCCCGCCGAGCAGCGGGACGTTGCCCTGATGCCAGCGGTCCTCGCGCGGGCGGGCCACAGCGCCGATGTGGCGCGCGAGCGGCATGACCAGCAGTGTCGTCGTCAGCGAGAGCGCCAGGGCGCAGAGGCCCCAGAGCAGAAGCGGCAGCACCGGCTGCGGGAGCGTCATGCCTCCGCCCCGGCAGTCGTCGCACGATTTCGGTGCGCAAGGACGCGCAGCATCGGCTGCAGAAGCGTCACGCCCCCGCACCCGCCGCGGCCGCGCGGCGCAGGGGCGGCACCGGCATGAGTGCGGCCAGTGCTTCCGCGCCGAGCTTCGCGCGCAGCAGTTCGCAGTAGAGACGATCGATGTCGTCGAGCAGGCGCTGGCTGCCATGCCGTTCGAGGACATGGCGCTGCCCCGCCAGCGCGAACTCGGAGCGGAGGTCGGGGCGGTCGAGCAGCCGGGCGAGAGCAGTGGCGAGTGCTGGCGGAGCGTCGGGATCGACGAGCAGCCCCGATCGGCCGTGCTCGACCAGGTCGGGCACGCCTCCGACCCGCGTCGCGACCACGGCGCGTCCGGCGGCCATGGCCTCGATCAAGGCCACCGGCGAACCCTCGTTACGCGAGGTGAGCGCCACCACGTCCAGCGCCCGATAGATCCGATCGAGATCTGCGCGCCAGCCGAGGAAGCTGACGCGCCCCGTCAAGCCCAGAGCCGCCGTGAGTCCTTCGAGTTCCGCCCGGCGTTCGCCGTCACCCACCACTACGAAATGAAGCTCGCGACGGCCTCTCGCCAGCTCGGCGGCCGCGTAGAGGAAGGTTTCGTGGGCCTTGATCGGGACGAGCCGGGCGACGATTCCGATCAGTACTGTCGCCGGTGGCAGACCCAGCTCGGCGCGCAGGGCGAGAGTGTCGTTCGGGCGGGCGCCCTCGCGGAATCGCTCGAGCGGCAGCCCGAGCGGCAGCACCCGAACGATTGCGGCGGTGCCGATGCCGCGCGCGAGAAGTTCGGCACGGACGGCAGGACTCACCGCCAGCACGGCGTCGGTGCGCCGCGCGAGGCGGCGCTCGATCTCGACGAAGACGCGCGCCCGGGCCGGAGAGAAGTAGCCCTCGAGGACGTGGCCATGAAAAGTATGCACGACAACAGGCGCTGGCGTGGCCAGGGCCGCGAGTCGCCCGAGCGTGCCGGCCTTGGCCGTGTGCGTGTGCACGATGTGGGGCCGGAAGGTCCGCAGGAGGCGCGTGATGCCTGCCAGCGCGGCCGCATCCCGCAGCGGGTGGATCGCGCGGCGCATCGCCGGTACTCGCACCAGACCGGGCACGTCTCCCCCGCGCAGCTCGAGGTAGTTGCCCTCGCCAGGGTCTTCCTGTCCCGAGATGAGCAGGGTCTCGTAGCGTTCCGGGTCGAGTTGCTCGGTGAGCAAGGTGGTGTGGATCGCCGGCCCACCGACGTTGAGTCGACCGATGATCCGCGCGACCCGGATCCGCTGCGGCGCTGCCCCCATCCCCGGGTCAACTAGCCCATCACGGGAGCCGTGGGAAGTGACGTGCCGGGCCCTTGCGTGGCCGCGGGCGCTGGGGGAAAGAGCGTCGGCCCATGCAACCCCCGGATTCCGCTGCGACCCTCCTTGCCCGGGTGACCGGTCGCGGCGGGGCCACTTCGGGAGCGGATGGTGCTGCGACCCTCGCGAGGCTCGACCAGGCCCCGGTCGGCTCTGCCGCCGCGGGGCCGTCTTCGGCGGCGGACGCCGGTGCTGCCGGCGAGGCGCTCTTCTGGCGCGCCCGCGCCGCGGGGCTCGAAGCCGAGCTCGAAGGCGCACGCACCCGCCTCCTCCAACTCGCGCGTCATTTGCCGCTCGCTGTGGCCGAGCACCTCGGCGCTGCCGACGACCGACTCGCGGACCTCGCCGCGGTCGATGATTTGCTCGACGGTTGGGTCGAGACCACCACGCTCTGGCCGTCGAGCGTTGGTTCCGAACTGGCCCGACTGTGGGGCCGCCTGCGTCGCGACGATGTCTGAGCGCTGGCGCCCGGTCACGATCATCGTTCTTTGCTGGAACCGGTGGGCGCTCACCGCGCGCTGTCTCGAGACCCTGGTTGCTGCGACCGATCTCGAAGGGGTCGAAGTGATCGCGGTGGACAACGGCAGCACCGACGAGACGCCGACCCGACTCGCTGCGCTGCCCTGGCTGCGCGTGATCCGCAACCCCTCGAACCTGGGCTTCGTGCGCGGCAACAACGTCGGCATCCGGGCCGCCGATCCGGCGAGCGATGTCGTGCTGCTCAACAACGATATCGAGATCCACGATCCGGGCTGGCTCGAGGCGTTGCGCGAGACCGCCCAGGGCTCGACCGGTGTCGGCGTGGTCGGCTGCCGCCTCGTGCTGCCGGACGGACGTCTCCTCCATGCCGGCACCGTCATCCTGCCCGACACCTGCCATGGCCAGCAGATCGGGGCCCTCGAGCCGGACGTCGGGCAGTATGCCGCCGAGCGCGACGTGCAGGGTGTGGTCTTTGCGTGCGCCTACATCCGGCGCGAGACGATCGACCGCGTCGGTCTCCTCGCGGAGGATTACGAGTCGTATTTCGAGGACACCGACTACTGCCTCCGCGTGCGCCAGGCCGGGCTGCGCGTCGTCTACTGCGGCCGCACGACGCTGGTGCACGCCGAACATGGTTCGACGCGCGCGGATCCGACGGCGGCCGAAGCGGGCTCGTCCGGCCAAGCCGCCGATACCGCAACCCAGACCTCGGCTGCCTTCGCGCGGATCTTCGAGCACAGCCGGCGCACCTTTCGCCGTCGCTGGGCCCGGGATCTCGAGCGCGGCTACGGGCAACGGCTCAGCTGGCAGTCCATCCTAAATTTCCCGACAGGCTACGCGATGAGCAGCCGGGCGCTCCTGCGCGAACTCGACGCGCAGGGCGTCCGCATGGCCTACGACTACGTCTACGGTCCGGGGACGCCCTTTCCGGTCGCCGAGCAGCCTGATTCTGGCGACTACGTCCTCAATGTGATTGCTGGCCGCCGCCGTGGCTTCCGCCCGCCGGTGGCGGTGGTCTACGGTCAAGGAGATGTTTTTCGTCGCAACCGCGGGCGCTACCGGATCGGCTACACCATGCTCGAGGTCGATGGCTTCCCCAGGCGCTGGGTCGAGCAGGCCAATGCCCTCGACGAGGTCTGGGTCCCCTCCCGCTTCAATCTCGAGGGCTTCGAGCGCTGCGGGCTGCGCCGGCCGATCCACGTCATGCCGCTCGGGGTCGATACCGATCATTTTCACCCGGGGATCCGTGGCCACCGCCATCCCGACGGCGACTTCGTTTTCCTCGCCAATTTCGAGTGGGGCGAACGCAAGGCGCCCGAGCGCCTGCTCGACGTTTTCAACCATACCTTCCGGCGTGACGAGCCGGTGGTCCTGGTGTGCAAGACGATCAACCGTGACGCCTCGGTCAACGTCGAGCAGCGGATCCGTGCGCTCGGGTTGGCGGCCAGCGGCGGCCGGATCGCTTTCCTCCACAATCGCGAATTCGCCTACTGCGAGATGGGCGCGCTCTACCGCTCGGCCGATTGCTACGTCTCGGCGGGCCGCGGCGAGGGCTGGGACATGCCGCTGCTGGAAGCGATGGCCTGTGGCCTGCCCGCGATTGCCACCGACTGGGGCGCGCACCGTGACTTCGCGCACGAGGGCATCTGCTACCCGCTCGCCATCCGCGGCACGGTCCCGGCCGAGAACGTGCGCTGCCCCTACTACGAGGGCTTCGCCTGGGCCGACCCCGACCCCGAACACCTCGGCGTGCTGCTCCGCCAGGTCTTCGACAACCGGGAGGAGGCCGAGCGGAAGGGCCGCCGCGCCGCGGTCGAGGTCGCCGAGCGCTGGTCGTGGCACGCGGCGGCCGCACGCATCCGTGAGCGTCTCGTCGCGATCGGCGCCTGAACCACGAGCCCCATCGCCCGCGCGGTCGCGGCTAGAAATAGACGTGGAAGATGTAGTCGGCCGAGGTTTGCAGCACCTGCGCGACACCCATCAAGGGTCCGGGCGGGGTGGCCGGCGCGCCCACCGCGGGTGGCACTGCGAGATCGAGGTGGCTTGCCCACTGGGAGAACTGTGCCGGCGAGGGCTGGTCGTCGAGCAGGGCCGCGTGCTGCACCACGATCGAGGCAAGTCCGCTCCAGCGATTGCGTGCCTCGTCCGCGTTGCCAATCTCGATCGTGATCCTGGCCGCGCTGCCGAGGTTGGCGAAGGCGATCGCCGTGGCATTGTCGACGGTTCGTCCGAGCAGATTCTGGAACAGGACATTGACCAGCGAGACCAGGTTCATCGAGTTGCCGCTCTGGCCGAAGCGGGCAATGAACGCGGGCGAGCCGAGCACGGCGGCGGCGAGCGACTGGAGTTTGGGCCCGAGGCAGGTGTCTGTGGTGCAGGCCGGGAACTGTGCAAGGGTCGTCTCGGCGGCGGCGACCTCGGCCTGCGTGGGATTCCGCCCTGCCAGTGCCAGCGTGAGCCGGGCCATGAAGGCCAGTGCCTGCGGGCGTCCGAGCGACGCGGTCAGGTCGACGACCAGACGTGCGCGCGGCGTCGAGCCATCCTCGATGCCGGCCGTGGCCGCGAGGAGTTCCGCGTCGGTCGGGACGCGGCCGAGCAGGTCGAGGTAGAGCTGCTCCACGAAGAGCTCGTCTGTGGTGTAGGGCGCGTCGATGCGCGGGCCACGGCGCACTTCCGAGAGGAACTGACCCAGCGCCGGTCCGTTCTGTGTCAGGTCGAAATGAGGCCAGGGCGTGAGTCCGAACATGTGGACTCCACTCGCGTAAGCCCGGTGGAACTGGGCCTTGATGCGGTCCGGATCGGGGTCCGGAGCGACGTCGATGTGCCAGGAGGGGGCGTATTCGGGCAGTCCCCAGTTGGGCAGCGCGAGACTGCGGAGGCGCTCGAAGAGGGCCTCGCTGGTGCGGTTGTAGCCGCCTCCCGGTCCGAAATCAGCCTGCTCGAGGCGATCGAGACAGGTGAGCCCCGGGCTGCCCGTGGCGGGATCCATCAGCGCGGTCCACATCGAACTGGCCGAGGTCTGGAGGCGCGGATCGGCGTTCCCGTGGCCGGGCTCGCGTCCAAACAAAAAATCACCGGGGATCTGATGACTGTACCAGCGGTCGGCCGAGAGCGTGGTGCCGGTCGTTCCCGGAGTAGTCGTCATCCAGCGCGCGACGTCGCTGCCGTAGTTGGCGATCATCTCGCGACGGAAGCGCAACCAGAGCCGCCACAGCCGTGTCGAGCCATCGCGGATCGAGCGCGGCGCATCGAAGCCGCCGGCGATGTATCCGGCGCCGGTTTCGGGCGTCGGATCGAAGCCGCCGGCGCTCCATGTCGCCCATGGAATCGCCTGGATGTCACCGGCGAGAGGATCGTCGAGGCTCCAGTCGAAGGACTCCAGGCGCCAGCTCGCGAAGCTCGTTCCCATCGAGGCATTGAAGGCGGCCAGATTGGCGGTTGTGAGCGCGCTTGCGCCCTGCGCGAAGGTGTCGTGGCGAGATTTACGGAAGGCGTCGGCGGCGTAGGTGGCCCCGGGCGCGTAGAGACCCGTGCCGAGGAGCCAGTCGCGGAACTCGAGGATGGCAAAGGGGCTGTAGTCGGCGATCATCTGATCGCGCACGCGCACGGCGGGATCGAGGCGATCCATGTTGAGTTCGGCCTCGGCATCGCCGCTGGCGCTGATCAGCGTCGAGGGGAACGACTGGCGGAGGTCGAGAAAAAGTCGCGCGAAGGCACGGGTCTTGGCCTCGAGATGAGATCGAAGCTTGCGCGCGTAGCGCGAGGGCGTGATCCAGGCGCGTGCCGCTTGCGTCGCGGCACTCGCGCCGGGGACGTCGATCAGCCCGTCATGGAACCATTGCGCGTTGCGCCGATCGGCGCGCTTGGCCGCGTCGTAGACCTGCATCGCTCGACTCATGCCGAGCATCGCCGACACGTGATAGGTGAGCCCGCGCGATTGCAGGCGGGCCAGGAGGGAGCTGAGCTCCCCGCGCGAGGGACGGGACAGCTCCGGTGTCGTGAGGTTGGCCGTCCAGGGCAGATCGACCGTGTAGTACTCGACGAAGCCGAGCCGGGCGTAGGTCCCCCCCTGAGCCAGCGCCAGCAACCGGTCGGCGGCCGCGTCGAATTCTGCCTGCGTCGCGAGGCTGGAGGGCTGGTAGACGAAGGCGTGGAGGGTGTTCTCGTAGGTCGCCGCGGGCGGGCTTGGCGCGGCCATCGCCCGCGCTGTCAGGGCGCAGATCAGCGCAAGCGCCAAGGTGCACGCTGTGCAGAGACTCCTCGTACGCTGCCCCAATTGCGGCCCCTCTTGCCCCATCGGCCGGGTCGAAGGAATGCTGAACTCCCCGATTCTCCCGCCCGTCGTGGCTCTTTTCGAGCGTGGCGGAAGCGGATCCAGGCCGCAAGCCCAGGGCGTCGAGATCGGCCGGTGCGCGCGCGTGTGATGAGCGTCTTCCGAGGCGGGGCCGTCGGCGTGGTCACGGCAGACGGCCCCGCACCGCGCACGCTTCATGCCGTGTGGCGGTGCGGGAACCTCGGCTTGGCAGAAGGAGGCTGTCAAACTCCGTCGCGCCGCGCACGCTGCGCCCCGTGTGGCGGTGAGGGGCCACACCGCCCACAGGCCGGTCGCGTCGCGATCATGCTGAGCGGCAGCGAGGCATAACGGCAGAAGCAGCGGCCCGTCATACGACCCCCGACCAGCGTCTCGATGAGCCGCCGGCCGGCCCGGGTCGCGCGCACGAATCGAAACGGTGCCGGCAGTCCGTCGATGAAGGCCGGGTCGGGGTAGAACAGGCGGTAGCGCACGGAACGGGGCCGCAAATGCCGAAGATGCAGTCCGGCAGCGCGCAACGCCCGGGCGTACTCCATGTAGGTGTAGATGTGTTCGTTGATGCCGGCTTCGACTTCCACGTTCCGCGGCCGGCGTTCCTTGATCGCGACCTTCTTGACGGGCTCGCTGACGAACGCGAACGAGCCACCTGGCCGCAGCACGCGGGCGACCTCGCGCGCCAGTGCCGGAAGGTTCGAGGAATGATGAAGGGTCGCGCTGCTGACGACGTGATCGGCCCAGGCATCGGGCAGCGGTAGGCGATGGAGGTCGCAGCAGGGCCGCTCGAGCCAGATGCGGTGGGCGCCCATATAAAATCGGTGGTCTCGAGTCCGAGCCAGCGCTTGGTCAGGACATCGACCGCCACGACCTCGGCGGCGCGCCCCATCGTCGCCAGCAAGCGGCTCGACCAGCAACGGCCAGCACCGAGGTCGATCACGCGCTTGCCTGTGAAATCGATCTCCTCGGAGAGCTGAAAAAAATCGGGGGCGACGTGCAGCCGGGGCTCATGCGGGTAGGCCGGCAGTGCCATCATGGTGAGTGCCTGATCGTCGCCGAGTGGTCCGGCGAGCTGCTCCCAGCCGCGGATTTCGCTGGCGATCACGGCATCTGCGGGATCGAGCAGATGGACGATGCCTTTCTCGATCCGGTACTCGCGGCAGCACGGGGTGCAGAAGAGCGCGCCCTCGCGCACCTCGACCGCGTCTGCGTGCGCGACCGTCAATCCATCCAGAGGCAGCCGACAGGTGGGGCAGAGAAGTTGGGCGGCAAGCGCGGCCTTGATAGCGGCCCCTGCTACCACGGATCTCGGCCCCGCAGCGTCCGCGAGCGACCTCCGGGACGAGCCGGAGTTGCGTCGCGGGCCGGCGCTATGCGAGGGCGGACCATGAAGAGGATTCTGGTCGGATTCCTGATCGTCACCGGGCTCGCGCTCGCCCTGGCCGCAGGTGGACTTGTGCAGGCGCACCTGGCCCTGCGCGAGCGGCGATCACCTTTGCCGGAAATCGGGGCGGTCGGGCCGGCGCTCGAGGCCGATGTCGATCTCCCCGTGCGCCTGTCGTGGATCAACTCCGCGAGTCAGGATATGCCGCGCTCGGCGGTGCTCGATCCGGGCACCGACCCCGAGCCCGAGGCGCCCTACCGCATGAGCCATCCCGCCTTCGTGCTCGAGTGGGCCGACGGGCGCCGGCTCCTGATTGACACCGGAATGGGTCCCGACCTGGCGCGGGATTTCGGCGGGCCGGCCGAAACCTTTGCAGGCGCGTCACCGATCGAGCCGCACGCCGCGGTCGCGACCGTGCTCGCCCGTCGCGCGGCCCCGCCGAGTGGAGTGCTCCTCTCTCACCTCCACAGCGATCACGTCGATGGCGTCAAGGAGCTCTGCGCCGGGCGCGTGCGGCCGTTGCCCGTGTTCGCCGGGCCAGCCCAGATGGAACATGTCAACTATACCACGCGACCCGGCGTCGCGATCCTGGAGGGGGCCGGCTGCGTCGAACGCACGGCGCTTGCCGGCGCGGGTCCGCTTTACGCGGTGCCGGGATTCCCCGGCGTGCGGGTGATCGAGGCGGGCGGGCACACGCCCGGCAGTCAGATCGTGGTGGCGGCGCTCGGCGCTGGCCCGGGTGGAGCCCGGCAGCGTTGGGCCTTCACCGGCGACATCGTGAATGCGCTCGACGGTATTCGTTTCGACGTGCCCAAGCCGTGGCTCTACTCGACTCTGCTCGTCCCCGAGGATGGCCCCCGTTTGAGCGCACTCCGGCACTGGCTGCGCGCGTTGCACCAGGACCAGGGCTTCGGCCTGCTCGTGCCCCATGACGAGCGGGCGATCGACGCGAGCGGCATCGGGTCCTGGGCAGGCCCCGGAGAGGGTTGGACACAGCCGGCGCCCGGGCGATAGCTTCCGCCCCATGTCGAAGAACCCGCTCTCTCTCGATCTCTGCGGACAGGCGGAGCTCGTCCGCCAGGGAAAAATTTCACCCGGGGAGCTGGTCGAACTCGCGCTCGCCCGGGCCGCGACGATCGGGGCCGAGCTCGGCGTGTTCGCGACGCCCCTCTTCGACAAGGCCCGGGCACAGGCGCGTGCCGGGAAGCTGCCGGCCGGCCCCTTCCACGGCGTGCCCTTCGTGCTCAAGGACATCGGCGGCGAGTCCGAGGGCGACCCCTACGGCGGCGGAATGGGCGCACTCAAGCGTGCCGGTTACGTCGCCCCGGCGGATTCATTCTTTACCGCCCGCTTGCGCGCCGCGGGCCTGTGCTTCATCGGTCGTTCGATCGCGCCCGAGCTTGGCATCGTGCCGGTCTCGGAACCCGAGGCGTGGGGGCCGGCACGCAACCCCTGGAACCCCGAGCACTCGCCGGGCGGTTCGAGCGGGGGATCGGCGGCCGCGGTCGCAGCCGGCATCGTCGCCGCGGCACACGCCAGCGACGGGGGCGGTTCGATTCGGATCCCGGCGAGCCATTGCGGGCTGGTCGGGCTCAAACCCTCGCGTGGCCGCACCTCGTTTGGCCCGGGCGCAGGCGAGCGCTGGGGGGGCTTCAGCAACGAGGGATTCGTCACGCGCAGTGTTCGCGACTCGGCGACGTTGCTCGATCTGGTCTCGGGCGCGCGGCCCGGCGATCCCTACACCGCGCCACCGCTGGTCCGGCCGCTCAAGGAATCGCTCGACGCGGGGGCACGGCTCAAGATCGGGATCATGACCCACGGTCCGCGCCAGCAGGCCGTCGATCCAGAATGCGCCCGGGCGGCAGAGATCGCCGCGCGCGCCCTCGGCGCACTGGGCCATCGCGTCGAGCCGGGATTCCCGCGCGCGCTGGATGACTCGAGTGGCATCCAGGCCTTTGTCACGGTGGTCGCCGCCAGCGTCGCACGCGCGCTCGAGGCGTGGGGCCAGACGATCGGCCGTACGCTCGGTCCCGAGGATGTCGAGCCGCTCACCTGGGCTCTCGCTCAGAGCGCGCGCTCGCGCGGCGTCACCGACTATATCGCGGCGGTCGAGGCCTCGCATCGTCACGGCCGGGCGCTTGCCGCGTGGTGGAGCGACGAGGGTTTCGATCTGCTGCTCACGCCGACCTGTGCGGCACCGCCACCGCGCGTGGGTGAACTCGAGCAGTCGCGCGAGGAGCCCTTCACGCCCTTCATCAAGGCCGCGCCCTACGGCGTGTTCACCTCGGCCTTCAACCAGTCGGGCCAGCCGGCGATCTCGCTGCCGGTGCATCGGACCCCTTCCGGGCTGCCCGTCGGGGCGCAGCTCGTTGCGGCATATGGCCGGGAGGACATCCTCCTCTCGGTTGCCGCCGAACTCGAGCAGGCGCTCGGCTGGGACGAGCAGCGCGCGTTCTGAACCCGCCGCGTCCGACCTTTCGCGGTTGGGGCGGCACCCGGATGCGTCGGGTGTCGTGAGGCGCGCGTCTCTTCGCGTCGGCGCGGCGGCAACAGAGTAATGACGTGCTGCGTGCGACTTGCTCGCCGGGACGCTAGGCCGCCGGCAGATGAGCACCTCGCCTGACCTCGCGCCGCACCGCAACCGGTTTGCAGTTCTGCCGCCCGAGCGCGCGGCGCGCTGGCTCGAAACCTTTCCCCCGCTGGACCCGCCGACGCTTGGCTCGGTGCTCGGCTTGCGCACCGAGGAAGTCCGCCTCGACTACGCGCGCTTGCGGCTGCCCTACCGTCCCGATCTGATCCAGCCGGCGGGCGTTGTCCACGGCGGCGCGATCGCGACCCTGATCGACACCGTGGTCGTACCCGCGCTGGCCAGCCCCTACGAGAGCTTCCCGCAATTGCTGACGATCGACCTGCAGATCCAGTTCATGGCGGCTCTGCGCGGCGAGGATGCCATCGCCGAGGGCTGGATCGTCAAACGTGGCCGCTCGATCGCTTTCTGCCGGGCCGAAGTGCTCGCGGCATCGGGCGAGTTGGTCGCCACCGGCACGCTGACCTACCGGGTTCGTTCGCGCGACGCGGCCTGACGCCCCGGGTCGCGCCCCCCGGGCCGGGGAATGCCGTCGTCGATGGATCGCCGGAGTGTCGCAAACGGCCCCTTCCTCGACGCCACGCTGCCGTGCAAGAGTCAGAGCGTGAAGGGCGGGATGCCATGAATAAACCTTGCTTTGCGTCTCCTTGGGAGGGCAGCGCCCGCGTGGCGCCACCCGCTGTGCGGGCGGGCGTCTTTCTCGTGGCGTTCGCCCTCTCCGGGGCGGCAGCGGCGACTCCGCTGCGGCCCTTTCCGCAGCACACGAGTTACGCCGCCGGGACGATCCGGCCAGCACACCTGTCGCAGGCCCAGCAGGACGACGATGTGCGGGCCTATTACGACGCCTGGAAGGCGGACTTCCTGATTGCTGCGGGAACCAATGGCGCGGGTCAGCCGCTCTTTCGGATCTCGCTTGGCAGCGCCGCTCCCGACGTCACGGTCTCGGAGGGGCAAGGCTACGGCATGATGATCGTTGCCCATCTTGCCGGATACGATCCCGACGCACAGCAGATCTTCGACGGCCTGTGGCGCTTCAGCCGCGAGCACCCGAGCGACATCGACGGCCGGCTCATGGCCTGGCGTGTGCCGCCTGACCCGGCCGGAAACGACAGCGCCTTCGATGGTGACGCGGATATTGCCTACGGTCTGCTGCTCGCTGCTGCCCAATGGGGAAACGAAGGACCGATCGACTACGCGACCGACGCCGCGACGGTGCTCGCCGGCCTCCTCGAGTCCACGATCGGCCCCGAGAGCGACCTCCCGCTGCTCGGTGACTGGGTCGATCCCGACGGGTCGCGCTACAGCCAGTGGACGACCCGTTCCTCTGACTTCATGCCAGGGCACTTCCGTGCCTTCGCGAGAGCCAGCTCCGAGACGCGATGGAGCCAGGTCATTGCCGCTGTTCAGACTTCAGTCACCCAGTTGCAGGCGAAGCAGTCGAGGCAATCCGGCTTGCTGCCGGACTTCCTCCGCCTTGCCGGCAGGAGAACCCGGACGGCGAAACCCGCGCCACCGTATTTTCTGGAAGGTCCCTTCGACGGTGCGTTCTACTACAACGCAGGTCGGGCGCCGTGGCGGCTTGGGGTTGATGCCCTGATCAGCGGTGATCCGGTTTCGGCGGCGCAGGTGCAGAAGATGAGCCGTTTCGCTGCGACGACTGCTGGTGGCGATCCGCTGGCGCTGCGCGCCGGCTATCGCCTCAACGGCAAGCCCCTTCCGGAAACCGACTATTTCACCATCTTCTTCGCAGCGCCCCTCGGCGTGGCCGCGATGGCGGATCCGGCGGCGGGCGCCTGGCTCGAGGCGATCTACGACCAGGTTCGCACGCGGCACGAAGACTACTTCGAGGACAGCATCGCACTTCTCTCCCTGCTGGTTTTGACCGGCAACTGGTTTGATCCGACTCTCCCGCAGTAGGTCTTGGGCCGCGCTCCGCAGCGGCGCTCGAGTGAAACGGTCGGGAGCGGGCTCGCCTCGTGAACACCGGTAGCAGCATTCCGGGCGGTGGCCCTCAGACCAGCGCGCCACGCATGAGGTCGACCCTCGTCCGGCGTGTCGCGCCCGTGGCCCCGGGCGCAAGGAGACCCGGATGATCGGTGCCAGCCCAGACCCCGATTGCCTCTGCAGGGTGCCCGGTGCGTGCCGCCGCGTCACTGGCGCGCGCCTCCACCAGCAGCGCATCGAATTCGGCGCGTTCGCGCTCGCCGAGCAGGGCCAGGTCGTCGCTCAGGACGCAGAGGCCACCCGAGCGCGCGACGATCGCTGACCAGGCGCGAATCTGATCGTCTGCGAGGCGCGTCACCGTGCGCCGCAGCATCAGGCAGTCGGGGTCGTTGAGCCAGAGCCGGCGGTGCATGAAGCTGCGCAGGACCGTCTGGACCAGCGCGTTGCGCGTCGCGGGCTGAGTTCGTGCGTAGCCGGGAAGCGGGCCCGGGTTGTCGGGGCCGAGCCCGTCGACGTCCCAGGCCGGTGCAACATCGGCGCCGATGCGCATGGCGTCGACCACACCGACGCAGGGCAGGAGCGGCGCCCCGCAACCGAGCAGGAAGGGTTCGTCGCCGGCGCCGCGACGGATGGCGTCGTAGCCGGCGCGCACGCGCTCGGCCGGCGTGCGCGCGGCGTCGGCATAGACGCCGGGCAGGCGCGGCGCGAAGGTGAAATCGAGCTTGAGATAGCTGTAACCCATGCCGACGAGCGCCCGGGCGGTCGCCGCCAGATGGTCCTCTACTTCCGGACGGGTCGTATCGAGGGTGAGCATCAGACCGCCCAGTCCGCCGCCCCAGATCGGATTGATCATGCCGATCAGCGGGTTTCCGTCGGCGTCGTGGGCGAGCCACTCGGGGTGGTCGCGCGCGACTGTCGAGTCGGGAGCGACGAGAAAAGGCGCAAGCCAGATTCCCGGACGCAGGCCGGCTGCGTGAATCTCGCTGGCGAGCTGGGCGATGGGGCTCTGGAAGCGCTCTCCGGGGTGGAGCCAGTCGCCGATCGTGCGCTGATAGCCATCGTCGATCTGGAAAACGTCAAGCGGCCAGTCGGGCGCGCGCGCGAGATTCGCGCGGACGTCGGCCTCGGTGACGTCCGCGAAGTAATGGTACCAGGAGCACCAGCCGGTGACGAAACCGGCATTTGTCCGAGCGCGGCCATTCCGGCCGACGGTGCTAGCCCACTCGAGGAGAAGCTCGTGGGTCGAGGCCCCGCTCGCGTGGACGACGTCGTGCAGGGCGATCGCAGCACCGGGGGCCAGCGTGATTTCCCCGAGGAACGCTTCGACCACGAGTTCGATACCGCCCGCCGTCTCGCGTAGCCGGATCGTGCCGTCGTGCCGTGTGCCGCTGGCGAAGCCAATCAGCAGCGGCTGCGCCTCTCCACGGCGCAGCACCGTCACGCCCTCCGAGCGGATCTCGTTCGCTTGATGGACGGGCCGTTCGTCGGCGTTGTGCGCGGCGTGGAAGGCGTCGGGCAGGGTGCTTTGCCACGACGGATCACGCGCGAGGCCGAAGGTCGCGACGTCGACGACACTCCACGATTGCAGACCGTGGCGCAGCATCCGCAGTGCTTCGCCCGGCCGCCCGAGGGATTGCACGAGTGCGATCGAACGCACGCGGCGCGGCTCCGATCCAGAATTGCGGATGGACCAGCAGATACGACCGGGGTGGAGCTCGACGCTCAGCTCGAAGCCGCCTAGCCCGAGTGGCCCCGTACCGATCCGATGCTCGACCCCGCCCGGTTCCAGGCGCAAGCACTCCGGCTGCAGGGCCAACGCGGCCGTCACCACGGCACCCGACACCGGACGACGAGCGCAGGCGATGGCGCTGTGGGCGCGCGGCTCACGCTTCTCCCTCGAAGAGCTGCGCCTGGCGCGGGCGGCTCCACACACCTTGGCGGAGCTCCTCGCCAAAGGTGCGCACCCGCTCGCTGACCCGCAGGTCGCTGGGCCGGATCGGCCGCAGCAAGAGCAGATCATCGAGACGCCGGCAGCGGCTCAGCGCGACGTAGAGCTGGCCCTCGGCGAAGGCGCCGCGGCCGAGATCGAGCGCCGCCCGGTCGAGCGTCATGCCCTGCGCCTAGTGGATCGTGATCGCCCAGGCCAGCACGAGCGGCAGTTGACGGTAGGTGCCGACGACCCGGCTCACCACCCGCCCCTGTGCACGGTCGTAGTCGAAGGTCTGTTGCTCCCAGGTCACGGGCCCGACCTCGTGCACGTTGCCGGTTTCAGGGCCCCACAGGACTTCGACCAGGGCTGCCTGCGGCAAGAGTTCGACGATCCGTCCGAGTGTGCCATTGACCCAGCGGCCGCCGGGATCGTTGCGGGTGACGAGCACCTGCGCGCCTCGGGCCAGGTGCAGGTCGAGTGGAGCGGGTAGCCGCTCCTGCGTCGGCTTGAGGTCGCCCGTGACCTCGCCGCGAAAGAGTTGCGACCGATCGGGCAGCGCCTGCAGACGCTGGCGGTTCACGCGCTCGGCGACGGCGATATGCGCGGTGAGAGTGACCCGGCCCTCGAGCACCTCGGGGTCGTCGGGCATCCAGGCCGGCACGCAACGCCGGTTGATCTCCTCGAGTGCCGCCAGCGCGGGCGAACCGCCCTCGCGCACGGCGTTGAGCAGGGTGAGGTCGCCGATTTCTTCCTGGCGGTGGACGCGTTCAAGTTCGATGCTCGCAAGCTGCAATTCTTGCCGCACGTCGTGCTGCGCGCCTTGCAGCGCGCGCGCGTCGAAGAACCACGGGCTCGGGTACTGTTCCTCGAAGAAGGCGCGCTCCTCCTCGCGGACGACCGGCGAGAGCTGGAAGAGGTCGCCGACGAGCACCATCCGCACTCCCCCGAAGGGCAACGCGCGGTGGCGGCCGTTGAGGCGCAGGAAGAGATCGACTCCATCGAGGATGTCGGCGCGCACCATCGAGATTTCGTCGATGATGACGAGGTCGAGCTTTTCGAAGACCGCGCGCTCGCGCAGGCGCCGGATGGACGAGGGGTCGATTGCGCGTGGTGGCAGGCGACAGAAGGAATGGATCGTCTGGCCACCGGCGTTGATCGCGGCGAGTCCGGTCGGGGCGAGGATGGCGACGTTCAGGTGCTCGGCCACGCTCTCGCGCAGCAAGTGGATCAGCGTCGATTTGCCGGTGCCGGCGCGGCCCGTGATGAGCAGGAGAGGGTGTGCGCCTGCCACGCCGAGCGCGGCGCGGCGGAAGCCTTCGTCGATCTCGAGGCCGCGCCGCTCGGCGGCCGCCTCGAACTCGGCAAGCACTTCGGGCATGGCTCCAATCGCGGTGCGGGGCATCGCTGGTCAAGCACCCACGAGCCGTGCGCGGCTCAGGGCGTGGCTCCGGGGAGGTGGGCGAAGACCTCGATCAGTCTCGCGTGCACCGCAAAGGGCGCGACCAGCACTCGCCGGGCATCGAGGACCAGCGCCTTGCCACGAAAATCGCTGGCGACGGCGCCGGCACGTCGCGCGAGCAAGGCACCGGCGGCGATATCCCAGGAGTGCAGGCCGCACTCGAAGAAGCCGTCGAGCCGACCGCAGGCGACCCAGGCGAGATCGAGCGCTGCCGCTCCCATGCGACGGACGTCGCGGCAACGCGTGAGCGCGGCGTGGAAGAAGCGCAGATACATGTCGGCATTGTCGCGACGATCGTAGGGGAAGCCCGTCGCGACCAGGGCCTCACCGAGATCGAGGGTGGAGCGGGCACGGATCGCCCGGCCGCCAAGCAGTGCCGGGCCGTCGCCGGTCGCGACAAAGATTTCCCCGCGCATCGGGTCGCAGATCGCCCCGGCGATCACTTCCGTGGCGGGGGGGGCCTCTTCCGGCGCGATCTCGCCCGGAAGATTGCGCACGGCCGCGATCGAGACCGCGAAATGGGGCACGCCGTGGGCGAAGTTGACGGTGCCATCGAGCGGATCGACCACCCAGGTGATGGTCGCGTTCTCTTCGGTCTCGGACTCGGTGGCACCGCTCTCCTCGGTCAGGATCCTGTGCCCCGGAAAGCGCGCACGCAGTCGTTCACGGATGAGTTCGTCGGCGGCATGGTCGGCATCGGTGACGAGATCGACCGAGGCCGATTTGGTGGCGATCCGGCGCGGCTGCTCGAAGCGCTCGCGCAGGAGCGCGCCCGCCTCCGCCGCGATCTCGGCGGCGGCATCAGCCAGCAGGCGGGGCGACGCTTCGGCCACCCTCGCCTCCTATCAGACGCACGCCGCGCGGTAAGGCGGAGGCCAGCCGATCCGCTGCCGGGCGCGCCGGGGGCGTGCCGGGGGCGTGCCGGCGTGGCCTGCGCTACGGCCCAGGCGGGGTCTGGTCGCTCGACGCGACGCGTTTCTGACCGGGGGCCGCGTGCTGCGGGAGCAGGGCCAGGAGAACGGGAGGCCAGGATGGAGATCAACGGCATCGCACACCTCTTCGTGACGGCGGGGGATTTCGCCCGCGCGCGTGCTTTCTACGCCGAACTCTTGCCCTTCCTCGGCATGAAGCCAGTGCTCGACGGCGAGGGCTTCTACTACTGCGTCGGGGGGCGCACCGCGTTTGGTGTGCGCGCCGCCGATCCGGCTCACGCGGGCGAGCGCTTCGATCAGGGCCGGCCGGGGCTGCACCACGTCTGTTTCCGGGCGCGCTCACGTGAAGACGTGGACGCGGTCTGCGCGCGTGTCGCCGCGCTCGGCGCGAAGATCGTTCACCCGCCCGAGGAGGGCGCCTGGGCACCGGGCTACTACTCCGTCCTCTTCGAGGATCCCGACGGCTGCCGGCTGGAAGTCAACTTCGTTCCCGGGCGCGGACTGCTGGCGGAAGAAGGTCGATGAGCCCCCGGGGCGGGCCCTCGTGGGCTGGGGTGTCGGCGCGGGCAGGAGCGCCGACCAAAGCGGACCGAAGCTACTCCGCAGCGCCCGAGAGGCGGGCCCGACCACGGGCGCGGATCATGAGTATCGTGCTTGTCGCCGGCGTGCTGGCGGGATGCCCCGGCGCGGGAGCGGGCGAGGTTCTCGAGACGGCGCGTTTCGAAGAGCTGCAAGGCAATGCCGGCCATGCCCGCCAACTCTATCGCTCGATCCTCATGCGCTGGCCCGACCGCCCGGAAGCGGTCACCGCGCGCGAGCGGCTCGTGGTGCTTGATGGCGTGCGCCCATGAGCAAAGCGCCAGGAGACCGCGCGGATGCGGGGGTGGGCCGGATGAAGATCGAACACATCCTGGTACCGACAGATTACTCGGGACACGCGGTTCGCGCCCTGGAGTGGGCCTTGCTCGAGGCGCGAGGGTCCGGGGCGCGAATCACGGTCTTGCATGTCCTCGATCACGGGCCGCATCTGGCGCTACATGGCTACGCGACGCGACCGAGTGAGGTCGATCAGGCTGCAGCAGCCGAGGCGCTCGGCGACTGGGTGCGGACCCACGCCGCGCAGGCCTGCGTCGAGACGAACTCAGTGATTGGAGTTGGCGACCCGGCGCACGAGATCCGCGCCACCGCAGCCCGCCTGGGCGCCGATCTCATCGTGATGGGTTCGCGCGGGCGCACGGGCCTGCGGGAGATTTTCTTCGGTAGCGTGGCCTCGACGGTGGTTCACCACACGGGCCCACCGGTCGTGGTGGTGCCGCCACCGACCGAGGCGGTGCTCGCGTGAACGCCGTGGCTTCTGCCGTCGCGACGCATGGCGCCGTGGCGGGGCTTGATCCCTCGCCCCTCTGGGTAGCGCCCTTCGCGGCGCTCCTGCTCTCGATCGCGGTCCTGCCACTCGCCGCACCGCGCTTCTGGCACCAGCGCTATCCACTGGTGACCCTCGCGCTGGCGGCGCCGGTGATCGCTTGGCTCTCGGCGGTGGATCCCGGTAGGCTGCTTCATACCGGGGGCGAGTACGTAGCGTTTATCTGCTTGCTAACTGCACTCTTCATCGTTTCGAGTGGCATCGCAATCGAGGGCGGTCTCAGGGCGTCACCGGCGGGCAACGCGCTGGTGCTCGGGCTGGGGGCCGGTCTCGCCAACCTGATCGGGACCACGGGGGCCAGCATGTTGCTGGTGCGCCCGCTCTTGCGCGCGAATCGACACCGGCCACGCGCCGCGCACGTCTTCGTTTTCTTCATCTTCATCGTATCGAATCTGGGTGGACTGTTGACGCCTCTCGGCGATCCGCCGCTCTTCCTGGGCTACCTGCAAGGCGTTCCGTTCGCGTGGACGTTCCGTCTGCTGCCGCAGTGGGCTTTCGCGGTCGGCACCGTGCTCGTCATCTTTGTCTGCGTGGACGCCACCATTGCTCGCCGCGAGGGAGCGACAAATCCGGACGCCGGACCGCAGCCGCGCGGCATCCGGATCCGGGGCCGGCGCAACGTGCCGTTGCTCGGCGCCATTCTGCTGCTCGTCTTTCTCGACTCGCCGCTGCGCGAGATCGGCATGATCGTGGTGGCGCTCGTGTCGTACCAGAGTACACCTGAAGCCGTGCATGACGTGAACGAGTTCTCGCTCGGCCCGATCCGCGAGGTGGCGATCCTCTTCTTCGGGATCTTTGCCACCATGATTCCCGCTCTGGCGCTGCTCGAGCGCCAGGGCGGCGAGCTCGGTCTCGATCAGCCGCTCGAGTTTTTCTGGGCGACGGGCCTGCTCTCGAGCGTCCTCGACAACGCGCCGACCTATCTGACCTTCCTCGCGGCGGCGCGCGGGCTCGGATTGCCGGCGGAGGTCGGCGGCACGACCAGCGAGTTGCTCGCCGCGATCAGTTGCGGTGCTGTGATGATGGGGGCCAACACCTACATCGGCAACGGGCCAAACTTCATGGTGAAGGCGATCGTCGAGGAGGCGGGCGTCGTGATGCCGAGCTTCTTCGGATACGTCGGCTGGTCGGCGGCCGTGCTGCTGCCGGTGTTCGCTCTAGTGACGTGGATCTTCTTTACCTGACAAAGTTGTGGGATTGACCGCCGCGGGGACGCTGGTCTGACCCCATCCGGGGTGCCGCGGCTTCTCCAGCGAGTCGGGTGCCGACAGCGATCGATTCGGCAGGCCGGCGCAGCCCGCCAAGCGGTCAAGATCAGCGGCCGCGGAAGCGCGGTGGGCGTTTCTCCATAAAAGCGCGCGGTCCCTCGCGCGCATCCTCCGAGGCCATGACCTCACCCGAGATCGTGTTCTCGAGCTCGTGCGCGGCGTCAAGCTCCATGCCGCTCGTGCGCAGCACACACTCCTTGATCTTGCGCAGGGCAAAGGGGCCGTTCTGGGCCAACTTGGTGGCGATCTCGGCGGCACGCTCGGCGAGGCCCCCGGGCTCGACCACCTCGTTGATCAGCCCGAGCCGGCACGCCTCGTCGGCGTCGATCAGATCGCCGAGCAGCAGGATCTCCATGGCGCGCGCCCAGGGAATCTGGCGGGCCAGGCGGACCATCGAGCCACCGCCCGGGACCAGTCCACGCTTGACTTCGGCGAGACCGAGCCGGGCGCCGCGCGCCGCGATCCGGATATCGGTCGCGAGCAGAAGCTCGCAGCCGCCCGCGGTCGCGATCCCGTTCACCGCGCCGACGATCGGCTTGTAGAGCTCGAATCCCTTGAGCAGGGACGTCATGGTCAGGCCGAGATCACCCATGAGCCGATGATCCCACTCGCTCTCGGGCTGACGCGCGCCGGTAAAGAGCGGGATCAGCAGGCCGAGGTCGCCGCCGACCGAGAAAGCCTCGTCGCCCGCGCCGGTGAGCACGGCGCAGTGGAGATCGGGGTCGTCGCGCAGCAGCGTCCACGCTTCGCCGAGGCGCACCATCATCTCCGGACTGATCGCGTTGCGTCGCTCGGGCCGATTCATCACGACCCAGAGAACGTGCCCCCGCCGCTCGACCAGGAGGTCCATCAGGAGGCTCTCGGGATGGAGATCGCGACGCCACGAACCGACATGATTTCGACCAGATCGCCCGGCGCGACGCCGTCGAGCCGCTGTGAGTTGCGCACCGCGAGGGTGGTGGCCCTGCCCTCGAGTCCGACGAGAGTGAGGGTGCGTGTGCGCAGGTCGATGGCCTTGATCGTCGCCGCGAGCATCGCCGAGGTTTCGATGGAACCGCCGTGCTTGCTGCTGACCGAGGAGGCCTGCGTGGCCGGTGTCGGCGACGCTTCAACCCGGGCGGTGCAGACGCTGGCGCTGACGCATCCGACCAAGCCGGCGAAGCGCAACGTTCTCGGATCCAGACGTGGCATGAATCGGCCCTTCGCTTGTGCCCGCGCCGGATGCCCGGGCCCCGGCCAGCTAACACCGCCAGCGCTTTGGAGGCCAAGGCCACGCTTGCCCCGGAGAGGCGTCACACCGCGGGAGTCCTCTCCAGCCAGCGTCCTGAGATCAGTCGAGACTGGGTGTCCAGCCGTGTGGTGCGCGGTCGCGGGTGGTTCCTGGAACGAGGGCAGCCATCTCGTCACCTCTCCCCGACATCATCATCGGCCCGGCGGATAGAGACCCCGGGTCGCGGGTCGGCCCAGTGAGCGGGGCCCCACGTAGGTCGGCTACCGGCCGAATGGGCCGTACAGACTTGCGGCCAGGTTTCCGCTCGCTCCGGATGCGGGCGCCAGGCCCGATCGCGTTGACAGCCGGCGCGCGATCGTGGCATGGGGGCCGCACGGGTCCCGCAGGATTGCCGGCTCGCGCGTGCCAGGGCCGGGCTTGCGGCGGCACCTCCGCGTGGCCGGGGGAGGGGCGACGATGCCCAACTCAACGCTTTCAGGTTCGTGTCATGCCGGCGCCGGCCACGGCGTCGGGGGGTGCCGGCGCTCAGCGGGTGCAGCCGTCCTCGGCCTGCTCTTCGCGGCCAGCGTGCTGAACGCCGCGCCCGCCTCGGGTGCGAATCCGCTCGACCTCTGCCGCATGACGGTCGGCAAGGTGGCGGCCTCCTTCGCGAAGCTGCGGGCGCGCCAGATTTTCCGCTGTTCGCAGGATCAATCCTGTGACAGTGCCCGCGATGCGGCCGCCCTGGAAACAGTTCGCGAGCGCTCGCGCCAGCAACTCGGTGTGGCCTGCGCGAGTCTCACCGGCGCGAGCCTCGGCATGGGCGACGTCTGTCCCGATGCCAGCGGCGTCTGTGACCCGTCGCTCGCGACGACGCCGGGACTGGTCGAGTGCATGGTCTGTCTGGTGGGTGGTGCGCTCGATCCGGTTCTCAAGCGCTTCAATGGCGCGGATGCCGCGGTCGCCGAGAGTTGTGGCGGCTGTTCAGCGACGCCCTGTATCGACGGCGCTTTCTGCGAGCCGCCACCGGGACACTGCACGGAGGCGACGAGTGCTGGGGTCTGTGTCGACCCGCCTGCGGCCTGCCCCGAGATCTCGCAGCCCGTGTGCGGCTGTGATGGCAACACCTACGACAACGATTGCGAGCGGCGGCGTGCGCTCGTCGGTCTCGCGCACGGGGGCCCCTGCCAGGCGAGTTGTGGCGCGACCAATGGCGACACCTGCCCGGCCGGGACCTTCTGTGATCCCGCTCCGGGGACGTGCGGCGACGGCGAGAGCGCGTGTGCCGCCGTGCCCGAGGCCTGCCCGGACTACGCGATGCCGGTCTGCGGCTGCGACGGCCAGACCTTCGACAACGATTGCCAACGTCGTCAAGCTGGCGTCGGGCTCCACCATTTCGGTGCCTGCCATGAATTCTGTGGAAGCGACGCGGCCGGAGATGCCTCCTGTTCCGACACGACGCGCTTCTGCGAGCTGCCACCGGGGATCTGCGGCGGCTCGAGCGTAGCGGGCAAGTGCATCGAGCGGCCGACCGATTGCGCCGTGGGCGACCAGCAGCCCGTGTGCGGCTGCGACGGCGAGACCTATCCGAGTGATTGCGAGCGGATGCGGGACGGGGCCGCCAAGTTGCACGATGGTGGCTGCCAGAGTTCGTGTGTCGACGCCTCGGACTGCGGCGTCGGCGAGATCTGCGAGATGATGCCAGGCTGGTGCGGCACGACGCTGCCAGGGCCGCTGCCGACGCCCGTGCCGTCCGGCCCGAACCCGTGGCCGAGCGGCGGTACTTGGTCGACCCCCGTGCCGTCGGGGCCGAGTCCCTGGCCCACGGGAGGTTCCTGGACGTGGCCGACGCCCATCATCTATCCGTTTCCGGCCGCGCGATCCGCCTCGACCATGCCGCCCATCATGATCTCCGGCCATTGCGTTGCCATGCCGGAGGCCTGCCCCGCCGATTTCCACGATCCGGTGTGCGGCTGCGACGGCCAGACGTATGCCAACGATTGCGAGCGGCAACGGAGCGGGGCTTCCCTCCAGCACTACGGTGCTTGCTACGCCGACTGCGCCCGCGACCCGACGCAGTGTGGCGAGGGTGAGTTCTGCATGGCGGGGTACGGTTGCGGCGCGAACGGTGGTCCGAGCATTTGCGCGCCGGTCCCGACCGAGTGTCCGCAGTGGGAGTTTCGCCCCGTGTGTGGCTGCGACGGCCACACCTACGACACCTTCTGCGAGGCTGCCCGTGCCGGTGTGAGCGTGTCCTTCGCGGGGATGTGTCCGACCGACCCGCCCGAGCCCGGCCCCGTTGGCGAGCCGTGCGGCCCGAACCTCTGCGCGCCGGGGATGAAGTGCATCAAGCCGCCGGGCCACTGCAACGATCCGACGACGAGCGGGATGTGCATGCCCGCCACGGACATGACCTGCATCTCGATCTACGATCCGGTCTGCGGCTGTGATGGCCAGACCTACGGCTCCTTCTGCGAGACGATGCAGAACGGGATTCCAGTCGACCACTGGGGAGCGTGCTGGGGGCACGGATCACCGAGCGATGCGTTGATCGACCCCGTGCCGCCGCATTTCTGAGTCGCTCCCGCTCGGTGGGCCACCGTCACGGTCCGGTCGCTTGCGTGGCCGGACCGTGACGCGATGCTCGTGCGCCACGAGTGCGCTGCCGGCGCGCGGCAGAGCGCGCGTCGAGCACAATCGGCCCGCCCCGTCGAGAAGGACGGCCGTGGTGGGCGTGGTCCGAATCTGGGTTGTTTCGGCAGGGGGTGGATGCTCTGATCGGCCCGGTCGCGAATTCGATCTCGTCACGTCCCGCGGGGGATCGTGCGGACCGACGGGGCGGAGCGCCTGGGAGGGCCGATCATGATAAGTTTGTTTTACCGAAGCGCGAATGGCTTGGTGGCGATCGCGTTGCTGGCGCTGGGCGCACTCGTGTTCCCACCGCACGTCTTGGCTGCCAGCGCGGCCCCGGACCCGGCCAAGCTCCAGCAGCTCGTGGCTCCGATTGCCCTCTACCCCGATGCCCTCGCGGCCCAGGTCCTGATGGCCTCGACCTATCCGGTCGAGATCATCGAGGCGCAGCGCTGGGTGCAGGACAACCCCGACACCAAAGGCGACGCACTCCAGCAGGCCATGCAAGGGCAGAGCTGGAACGCCAGCGTCAAGTCGCTGACGGCCTTCCCGCAGGTCCTCCAGATGATGAGCGACAAGCTCTCGTGGACGACCGACCTCGGCAACGCTTTCCTGGCCCATCAATCTGATGTCATGAATGCCATTCAGACGCTGCGCCAGCGTGCGCAGGCGGCCGGCAATCTGGAGAGCAATGCGCAGCAGACCGTCACGGTCCAGAACCAGCCTGCGGGAACGCAGCCCCAGACGATCATCATCGTCCCGGCCAACCCGCAGGTGGTCTACGTCCCGACCTACAACCCGACCCTGGTCTATGGCGTCTGGCCCTATCCCGCCTATCCGCCCTACTATTATTACCCCCCCGGCTATGTCGCGACGGCCTCGCTTCTCTCCTTTGGTGCCGGCATGGCGGTCGGTGCGGCGCTCTGGGGCGACTGCAACTGGGGCCGTGGTGACGTCAACATCAACGTCAATAACTATAACCGATTCAACAACACCAACATCACCCGCAACCAGTGGCAGCAGAACTTCAATCAGCATCGTTCGAGCTGGCAGGCGGGCAATCAGCAACGCGCGGATCGTTTCGGCAAGGAGGGTTCCCTCTCGGACGCGCAGGCCCGCGACGCCTTCAAGGGGTGGGAGAACAAGGCGAGTGGGGACCGCGCCCGTTCGGGGGACGGTTTTGACCGTGACGGGAACCGGAGTGCGGGCGGTCGAAGTGACCGCGACCGGGGGTTCCTCGGAGGGGAGCGTGGCCTCGACGGCGACCGTGGCGGTGAGTTCGGCGGCGGTCGTTTTGGTGGCGACGGCTTCGGCGGCCGCAGCGGCGGCTTCGGCGGTGGTGGTGGTGGGAGGCGTGGCTTCGGCGGTGGCGGCGGTCGCGGCGGCGGCCGGCGCTGACCTTTCGACCCCGCGCAGAACCCGGCCCCTGGTCGTAGCCGCTCCCTGCTAAGGGACGGGCTGGGTGAGGCAGCGTGCGCACGATTTGATGGGCGTCGGAAGGCCGGCGAGGAAGCGCCGCAAGCCCGTCCTCCTCGCCTTGGTGGTGGCGGCGGTCGCGATGGTCGCCGGAGGGACGCGCGCCAACGCGACTCCGGCCGTCGAGCCTGCGCACCCAGCCGGCGTGGTCGACGATCGGCCGCCCGCGCGGCCCGCGTCCGGTGGGCACGTGGCACCGTCCGAGCCGGAGCTTCTTGACTGTAGCGCCGTCCCGGATGACCCGGACCACATCCCTTCGCACGAACTGAGCCGCCCGACGCAGGCACTGGACGCGCACATCGCCCCGGACGACGCAGATCACCCCCACTCGCACGGCTTCCACGACGAGCGGCCGCAGCCCGAGGGCGAACCGGGCGAGAAGGTGATGTCGTTTGCGATCGACGAGCTGGTCGTGACCGCCAGCCCACTGCCGCGCACGGCGAGCCAGCTCGCGCGCGCGGTCTCGGTGCTCGAGGGCAAGGAGCTGCTGCAAGACCAGCAACCGACGATCGGTCAGACGGTCGCGGGCCTGCCCGGGGTCAGTGCGACCTGGTACGGCCCCGGCGCCAGTCGCCCGGTGGTGCGCGGTCTCTCGGGCCCGCGCGTGCTGGTTCTGGAAAATGCGCTCTCGACGCTCGATGTCGCCAGCGCGAGCGACGATCATGCCGTCTCGCTCGATCCGCTTGCCGTGACCGAGGTCGAGATCCTGCGCGGTCCGGCAAGCCTGCGTTTCGGGCCGGGGGCCGTGGGCGGAATAGTCAATACTATTGACGGTCGATTGCCGACGCGTCCCGCCGAGGCGGCATTCGGCGGCAGCGTCCAGGCGCGCGGCGCGTCCGTGAATGGCAGTTTCAGTGGTGCCGCGGTGCTCGACGGTGGCGCCGGGCCGCTCGCCTGGCATCTGAGCGGCTCGGGCATGACCTCCGGCGATACCCAGATTCCGGGCTATGCCCGCTCCGCCGAACTCCGCCAGCGCGAGCCCCTGCCGCCCGGCGAGAAGGAGCCCTACGGCACTCTGCCGAACAGTGCGGTCGAGACCAACGGCTTCTCGGCCGGGCTCGCGTGGGTCGGCGACGGCTTCCATCTCGGAGCTGCGCCCTCGCTCTTCCAGTCCGATTACGGCGTGGTGGCCGAGCCCAACGTCACGATCGACCTCACGCAGAAGCGACTCGACCTCGGCGGGGCGATCGAGGACCCTCTGGCCTTCCTCCACGAACTCGCGTTGGACGCCCGTCTCGTCGACTACGTTCACACCGAATTAGAGGGCGACGAGGTAGGCACTCGATTCAATAACCGTGGTTACGATCTGCGGGTAGAAGCGCTGCACGAACGGCTGGGCCTGATCGAGGGGGCAGCCGGTTTCCAGAGCCTCCGTTCGGACCTCGCAGCACTCGGCGAGGAGGCTTTCCTGCCGCCGAGTGTCGCGCAGGCCGAGGGCCTGTTCGTGATCGAGGAAGTCGATCTGTCTCCCCTCTCGGTCGAGCTGGGTGGCCGACTCGATGGCACGCGGGTCGATTCGAGCGGTGGTGAGGTTTTCGGGCCGCCAGTCGAGCGCAGTTTAGTCACCGGCAACATCGCCCTCGGACTCCTCTGGGACGCACCGGCCGAACAGAACCTGGCCCTCTACCTGAGCTGGATGCAGCGGCCGCCCAACGCCGAGGAACTCTATGCGCACGGTCCACATATCGCGCTTGACCGTTTCGAGATCGGCGACCCGAACCTCGGCTCCGAGGACTCGCTCGGCATCAGTGTCGGCGAGATCGGCAACTTTGGCCCCATCGACTGGTCGCTGAGCGCCTTCTACACCGATTTTTCGCGCTTCCTCACGCTCTTCCCGAACGGTCAGATCGAGGACGGTTTGCCTGTCGAGGTCTTCGCTGCTGTCCCGGCGCGCTTTGCCGGTGGCGAGGCCGAGCTGGCGTGGCACGTCTTCGACGATGCCGAATCGGCGCTGCACTTTGCCGGCCGCGTCGACGGTGTTCACGCGCGGCAGACGGATACGGGCGAGCCGCTGCCGCGTATTCCACCGGCGCGGCTCGGTGCCACCGTGACCTGGGAGCGTGGTCCTGCCCAGGTCGAACTCGATATGCTGCACGCCTTTGCCCAGGACGACGTCCCGCCCGGTGTGTTGCCGACGGCGGGTTACACCATGCTCGATCTCGAACTCTCCTGGGAGTTCGAGGCGATCGGTCCGGTGAAGCCGCTCCTCTTCTTCGCGATCATGAATCTGCTCGATGCCGAGGCCCGGGATGCGGCGTCGTTCCTGAAGGACATCGCCCCGCTGCCCGGGCGCAACTTCACCGGCGGTGTGCAGATGACGTTCTGAAGCGTGCCGTCATGGCCTGCCGGAGCCGGCTCACTCGCGCCACCGGGTCGGCATCACGCGGGAGGAGGGGTGGTGAAGATTGATTTCGGAAGAACGGTGGACGACTACGGCACGCATCGGGCCGGCTTCCCGCCGAGTTTTTACGATGCCCTCGGGGGCGAGGGCATCGCGATCGCGGGGCGCCATGCGATCGATCTCGGCACCGGCACCGGAACGCTGGCGCGGGGACTCGCCGCACGCGGTGCGCTCGTGATCGGGATCGATCCTTCAGATACAATGCTCGACGAAGCGCGGCGGCTGGCGCGCGCCGATGCGCTGGCGATCGACTTCCGCCGTGCCACTGCGGAGGAGACGGGACTGGCGGCCGCGAGCGCCGATCTCGTCAGCGCCGGTCAGTGCTGGCACTGGTTCGATCGACCACGCGCGGCGCGGGAGTGCCGTCGCCTTCTGCGGCCCGACGGCCTGCTCGTGATCGCGCACTTCGACTGGATTCCGCTGCCAGGCAACGTCGTCGAGGCGACCGAGCAGCTCATCCGGCAGCACAACCCACGGTGGCTCCTCCACGGGGGCAGCGGGTTATACGGACTCTGGTTCGCCGACCTTGCCGCCGCCGGCTTCTTCGACCTGCGTAGCCGCTCGTTCGACGAGGATGTGCTCTACAGCCATGCCGCATGGCGCGGCCGCATCCGCGCCAGCGCGGGCGTCGGCGCGAGTCTCTCGCCTGCGGCGGTGGCAGTCTTTGATGCGGCCCATGCCGCGATGCTCGCCGAGCGCTTTGCAGACGAGCCGCTGCACGTCCATCACCGCGTCTTCTTCGTCACGGGCCGCCCGCCGCGGCACTGAGGCCGCCATGCGCGGCGGCTTGATGCCTCCGGCTGTCACTCTGCGCCGCGTGCTGCGCGATCGATCCTGGAGACGCGGTTGGCCGCGGCGGAAGGACGCGCGCAAGGAGTGTCTCGGCCACGCCGGCGGCCAGGACACCGGCTCCGCGTGGCGTCATGTGCCCGAAGTCACCGGCAAACCGGTCATCGAACAGCTCCGCGTAGTCCGCCCCTGCAAGTTGCCCGATGAAGTTGGCCCGATTCTCGACCAATACAATGCCTGCCTGACCCTCCAGCATGGCCGCGAGCGGCTCGACCGGCCACAGCGGGTACTGGACGGCCACCAGCGGTACGCCCCGCGCCGCGAGCAGTTCCGCCATCTGGCGGTAGTTCTCGCCCGTCACTGGCGGGAACTGGCCGGCGCTCGAGGGCCTGGTCAAATCCAGAGTAGCAGGAGCGGCGGCGAGACCCTGGAGCGCAGTAGTGATGCGCTGGCGCAGCAGCTCGGCCTGGGCCTCCGGCACCAGCGCGCGGGCGGCCTCGAGCTGCGCTCTGGCCGCGTCTCGCGCGTCCCGGCGTTCGTTCCTGCCGGCCTGATCGAGCAGTCGCTCGGCCACCCACGCGCGCGCTGCCACGCCGACGCGGGCGCCCTCGGGCGCCTGCTCGATCAGGGCCCGGGCCCGGTCGAGTCGGCCGGCCGTTGCCCAGGCCATCGCCAGCTCGCCGCGCGTGCGGTGGTCGTCGGGCGCGGCGGCAAGCTCTCCCTCCATCTGGTTGAGCAGTTCGGTCAGGGCGGTCCTGGGCGTGATGCCCTCGCGTGCGGCGCGCTCGGCCGCCGCGACGAAGAGCCCACCGAGTCCGGCCCCACGGCCATCGGTTCCGGGCGGCGGCGGCGCGGGCGTCCTCACGCCGAGGTGGCGCGCGAGCTGCTCGGTGCAGAACCGGATCAGTTTGCCCACGCGCAGCGAGCGCGCGAGCCGCTGCCACCACGGCTCCTCGCCGTCGGCATCCCGCTCTGCAAAGAATCTGTGGTCGTTGACGCCCATCATGGCCACCACCACGTCGGGACGATGCCGCTCGAGCAGCTCCGGCAGGCGGGCCAGGATCCGTGTCGTGGTGGTTGCGGCGATGCCCTCGTTGACGACCGCGAAGTCGGTGCCGGGCCGGGCGCGTTCGAGCAGGCGCTCAAGCTGGCGGGGGTAGGCGTCCCTGCCGCCGAGTGCCGTGGTCGATTCGCCAAGGCAAAGGATGGAGACCGTGCCGGGATCAGAGCGGCCAGCGGGATTGAGACCGTGCTGCCGCTCGAGGAGGAGCCAGCCGCCGAGGCGCAGACCGCCCTCGACAACGACGAGAGCGACCGCGCAGCCCAGCGCCGCCAAGCCGGCGCGCTGGCGCCAGGTCAGGATGGATCGGGTCGAGCTCGGTTGGTGCGGGGTGGTGTCGGCCATGGGCAGTGCGGAGGCGTTGGATCAGGCGCCGCCGGCCTCGCGCGCGGCGGCGCGAAAGACGCCCTTCGCCATCAGGCTCGACTCGCGGCGCGCGCGGGCCGTGTAGATCGCGGCTGCGCTCTCGCGCACGCCGGGTGCTGTGGCGTCGGCGGCCAGTGCGAATTCGACCAAATGACAGGCGAGGTCGAGTCGGTCGCCTTCGGCCTGTGCGTGGGCTGCCCGCGCGAGGGCCGCGGCCCCGCCAGCAAGGTCTGAAATAGCGCGTGCCAGATCGCGCTCGGGCGCCGGCAACAGATGCGCCGGATTCTGGTCCCACCAGCCGCCATAGAGGCGCCACAGATTGCGGATGATGAAGCGTGGATCGTCGTATGTCGGCCGGAGGTAGGGACGTGCCAGCAGATCCTCGGGGAGCTGCACACCGGCCAGCACATCGTCGAGCCGGGCGCCCTCGTTCATGAAGCGCAGCGTCTGCTCGACGATGGTCTCGAGCAGGCGCGCGCTCTCGTCAAGTGCCTGACGGACGCGGGCCGCGCCGAGGATCGGCGGGCCGTGACCCGGCATCAGCAGCTCGGCGCCGAGTTCCATCATGCGGCGCAGAGCCCGTGCCCACTCGCGTGGGTAGCGCTGAACCTTCTGTGGATTGCCGCAGTTGGGCGAGGCCCAGATGAAGAGGTCGCCGGTGTAGAGAGCGCGCCTCTCCGGGAGCCATGCCCAGAGGTGATCGTCGGTCTCGCCGCGATCGTGGCGCAGCTCGATGCGACAGCCGCCCACATCCAGCACGTGGCTGTCGCGTACGGTCTCGTCGGGCTCGCGGAACTTCCTCGGGAAGGTCGGCTCGCCAAACCCGAATTGACGGGCGTTGATGAAACCGTTGAAACCACCGGTCAGGCGATAGCGCTCGAAGCGCTCGGGGCAGCTCTCGTGCGCGATGACATGCGTCGGCGGCTCGCCGCGTTCGCGCGCCTCCTGCTCGAAGGGCATGAGACCAAAGATATGATCGACGTGACCGTGCGTGTAGACCGCTGTGTGGACCCGTTTGGGCGACCAGCGCCGCACGCCTGCGTGGAGCTGGGCCGCATGAAAGAAGCTCGAGGTGTCGAGGAAGACGAGACCCTCGTCCGTGTCGACGGTGGCGACATTCGAGAACGCCGACATGAAACCGAGCCCGCTCGCGAGTTCCTCGAAGCCCACGAACGCGTTGCCCGGATGGACTTGCGTGCCCTCGAGCTCCCCCTGCCAGGCCCGCTCCGCGAGATCGAGAATGTCGCCCATAGGTCCTCCGTCGAGTCCTCCCTAGCCGCTGCGATCGGCCGGGTGAAGCCGCGCGCTCGTCGTCGTGGGGGGCGGTGGTGAGGAAGGGCAGGCACGCAGTTGGGGTGGCTCGTCGCGGTGGTCCTGGGCGGCGCTGGTGAGGGAGCGCAGGCGCGCAGTTGCGATGGCTCCTCGCGGTGGTCCTGGGGGGCGCAGGCGCGCAGTTGGGGTGGCTCGTCGCGCTGGCTGCGTCGGGCGGTGGCGGGGGCTATGGCCCGGTCGGGCATGGGCTTTCGCTTCGAGTACGCGCGGCTGCCGGCGTCCGCCGGTGAGCTGCGGCAAGAGGTGCGCGAGTTCCTCGCCGAGGAACTGCGCGACTTCCCGGCCGAACTCCGGGCGCGTACCTGGATGGGCGTCGATCGCGAATTCAGCCGGAAGGTGGCGGCGCGCGGCTGGCTTGGGTTGACATGGCCGCGACCTTACGGCGGCGCTGAGCGCAGTGCTTTCGAGCGCTACGTCCTGATCGAAGAGATGCTTGCTGCGGGTGCGCCCGTCGGCCTGCACTGGATGGGCGATCGCCAGAGTGGCCCGCTGCTGCTGCGCGACGGCACCGAGGCGCAGAAGCTCGATCTCCTGCCGCGCTTCACCCGTGGCGAGATCTTCTTCTGCATCGGGATGAGCGAGCCCGACACCGGCTCGGACCTCGCTTCGGTGCGCAGCCGTGCCACGCGTACGGCCGAGGGTTGGCGGCTCGACGGCACCAAGGTCTGGACCAGCGGCGCCCATCTCTCCGACTACATGATCGGACTCTTCCGGACGCGGCCTGCCGGCGAACACCGCCACGAGGGGCTCTCGCAGCTTGTCGTGCCGCTGCGGACGCCGGGCATCGGCATCCGGCCGATCCGCGATCTCGGGGGTGTCGAGCATTTCTGTGAGGTCACGTTCGAGGATGCGCACGTTCCCGCGGAGAGTCTGGTCGGCGAGGAAGGTGGGGGCTGGGGACAGGTGATGGCCGAGCTGGCCTACGAACGCAGCTGGCCCGAGCGCTTCCTCTCGTGCCATCCGCTGCTGGTCGAGCTGCTGCGCGAACTCGCTGACGGCGCCGCGGCGACCACGGCAACCGAACGCGCTCACGTCGAGATCGGCCGGCGGGTCGCTCGCCTTGCGACCCTGCGCGGCATGTCGATCTCGGTCGCAGCTCTCCTCGCGCAGGGTAGGAACCCGCAGCTCGAGGCAAGCGTCATCAAGGACCTTGGCGCGATCTTCGAGCAGGAGCTGCCCGAGCTTGCCCAGGAACTGATCGCGTTGCCGCCATGTGCCGACGCGACGGCGCGGCCCTACCAGCGCGCGCTCGCCCATCTCGTGCAGAATGCGCCCTCGTTTTCGTTGCGCGGCGGCACGCGCGAA
>SXGS01448460.1_pt1 | contig 54465 bp, 43 predicted proteins | sample 3174681 | NCBI WGS metagenome assembly SXGS01 (sample SAMN11356861, study PRJNA531348) | freshwater metagenome | isolation source: freshwater sample F1-80 | place: China: Fuxian Lake, Yuxi | collected 2017-12-25
AGGCGTTCGCCGAGCGGCTGCACCTCGAGGCCCGGCGTGATTGGGGCTACGGCGTCAACGAAGCGCTGAACCACGACGAATTGCTTCGGGAAGCGTACCGGGGAATTCGCCCAGCCGCCGGCTATCCGGCCAGTCCGGATCACACGGAAAAGTGGACTCTGTTCAGCCTGCTCGGCGCGGAGCAGGCGGCTGGAATGAGCCTGACCGAGCACCTGGCCATGCTGCCCGCCGCATCCGTCTCCGGACTTTACTTCTCGCATCCCGAATCGCGCTACTTCGCCGTCGGCCGGATCGGCCGCGATCAACTGGCGGACTACGCAAAGCGAAAGTCGATGACGATGGACGAGATGGAGCGCTGGCTGTCGCCGAATCTGGACGAGTGATCCCCGCCCCGGGATCCCCGGGGCGGCTCATAGAATTCACAAGAACGGTTAAAGAAGCGAAAGCAGGGAAGGGGAGCGGCTGCTTCCAATGAAACCCTGTGTCCTTCCGGGCGTCTTACCCGGCAGCGGCTTTTGCGTCGTCCGGCCCCACCTCTCCCCGATCCTGCTGTTCCGGACCAAACCCTATGGCAATCCTGAATCGTCGGTTGTGTCTTCAAACTCTCGCCGCGGGCGCTTTTCCCGGAGCGGCGTCTGCGCTTGACTGGTCGCAGTGGCGCGGACCTGCCCGCAACGGCATTTCCTCGGAGACGGGTTGGAAGGCTGCCTGGGGCGCCGGCGGGCCGCCGAAGCTCTGGTCGGCTCAGGTGGGCGAGGGGTGGTCGGCTCCGGCGGTCGCGGGCAATCGCCTCTACACCATGGGCAACCAGGGCAATCAGGACACGGTTTATTGCCTGGACGCCGATACGGGTCGGGTGGTGTGGAAGCAATCCTACCCCTGCTCTGCGGGGGATTACGGCGGTCCCCGATCGAGCCCGGTTCTGGAGGGCTGCCGCGTTTACACTCTATCGCGCGAGGGGTTCGCCGGCTGCCTGGATGCCGCGGGTGGGCGAGTGCTCTGGTCGCGTCATTTGCAGCGGGAAGCCAGGGCCGAAATACCGCGGTGGGGTTTCGCCGGTTCACCGCTGGTGCTGGGCAACCAGGTGCTCTACAACGTCGGCACGGCAGGCATTTCCCTGGCGAAGGCGAACGGCGAGGTACAGTGGATCTCCGGTCCGCGGGCTGCGGGCTACGCCTCGCCCGTGCCCTTTACGGCCGCCGGTAAGAGCGGCGTGGCGCTCTTCGTGGCGTTCGGCATCGTCGCGATCGAGCCCGCCACCGGGAAGCCGCTCTGGCAGCATCCCTGGGAAACGTCCTACGACGTGAACGCCGCGGATCCTGTTTTCAGCGGGGACAGCGTGTTCATCACCTCGGGCTACAATCGAGGCGGAGCCCTTCTGCGACTGTCCGGCGGACGACCGCAGGTGGTGTGGGAGAATAAGAACATCCGATCGCACTTCGCGAGTCCCGTTCTCCTGGGCGAAGGGATCTACGGCAACGACGACGGTCGTCTCACCTGTTTGAATGTGAAGAGCGGCAACCGCTCCTGGGAGATGCGAGGCATCGGCAAGGGCGGTTTGATGGCGGCGGGCGGCAAACTGCTGGTGCTCACGGAGCGCGGAGAGCTGGTGGCCGCAGAAGCGAGAACCGACCGCTATGTCGAACTGGCCCGGGGTCAGGTGCTTCGAGGAACCTGCTGGACCCATCCCGTACTGGCAAACGGCCGCGTCTACTGCCGAAGCCATGAGGGTGAACTGGTCTGCTTGAACGTGAAGGGATAGCCAGGGCCCGGCGAACCGGGCGGAGATCCCTTTCGGTTTATCTGTCGAGTTGAGGCCGGATTGCAGCGATCATCTCCGATCTGCTGAACCCGTGCGATAGGGAAGGATTGAAAGCATGCGTGGAAGCCTGATCCTGGGCCTGGCCGGCGCCTTGTTGGCGACCGCCGGCGTGGCGGCCCCGGTGCAGCGCGCCAAATCGGCGGCGGCCAGGCCGGCGGCAAAAGCAGCGGCCGTTACCGGATGGTTGAGTTGGCGAGGGCCCGACCAGACCGGCGTCTCCCACGAGACCGGACTGGTGGATACCTGGAAGCTCGGCGGAGCGAATGATCTCTGGAGTTACAAGCTGGCCAGTGGGGGGACCCCTGTGCTCGCGAACGGGAAACTGTTCGTGCTGGGCTACGAAGGCGAGGGACCGAACCTGCAGGAAGTCTTCGTCTGCCTGGATGCGAATACCGGCAAGAAGCTCTGGGAGCGCCGCTACAACGACTACCTCAGCGACGTCGTTTACGATCGCTACGCCATTGGTTACCCCGCCGTCGATCCGGCCACCGGCAACGTCATCGTACTCACCGCCGCCGGCTACTTCTCCTGCTACACCCCCGCCGGGAAGCTCCTCTGGGAACATCCCATGATGGAAGAGTTCGGGAAGCTGACGTTCCCGAATGGTCGCACCGGGGGCCCGATCGTAGACGGAAATCTGGTGATTGTCCGCGGCATCACGTCCAACTGGGGAGGTGAGGGGCCGGCATCCGATCGCTTCTACGCCTTCGACACCGCCAGCGGCAAGCTCGTCTGGTCGTCCACTCCGGGCGGCCCTCCCAAGGACAACTCCTTCGCAAGACCGTTTCTCGGATGGCGCAATGGCAAGCGCGTCTTTTACACCGGCACCGGCGATGGCCAGGTGTCGTGCGTGAATGCCCGCACCGGAGAGCCGATCTTCCGGTTCCCGCTCTCCGCGGGCGGCATCAACTCCTCCGTGGTGCTCTACAAGAACCTCGCCATCGCCATCCACAACGACGAGAACCTGGATACCTCGGAAATCGGCCGAATGGTTGCGGTGAAGGTGGACACGGAGCCCAAGGCGCCGGTCGCCGGAGTTCCCGGCGCGCCGGAGATGCCCGCCACGGCGGAAGCCTGGCGCAACGAGCTGGGCACTGTCTCGAGTTCGCCGCTCCTCGTGGGCAACCGCATCTATCAGGCGAGCCACACCGGACAGCTCTGCTGCGTCGATGCGGACACCGGAAAAATCCTCTGGCGCCACAAGCTGGCTCCGGATCAGCTCCATGCCTCGCCGCTCTACGCCGACGGCAAGATCTACATCCCGATGCAGAACGGCCTGTTCTACATTCTCAAGCCGGGCGAGACCGACTGCAAGGAACTGTGCAAGGTTCAACTTGCGGGCCGTTGTCTCGGACAGCCCATCGTGTGGGGCGGCAAGTTCTATGTCACCTCCACCGAGCGGATTTACTGCTTTGGCAACAAGGCGGGCGGCAAGCCGGCCGTCTGGCCGAAGGAGCCTGCTATGAAGCCGGGCGAACCGGTGGCGCTCCAGATCGTCCCCGCCGAGGTGCTGCTTCGACCGGGTTCGAAGGCCACCTTCGAGATCCGTGGGATCGACGCCAACGGCCTGGTGACCGGCACCTATCCCGCCAATCAGGCGGCGTGGGCGAAGTACATCCCGCCGACCGCCCGGGTTCGCGCGGAGATGAGCGGATCGTTCAACGCGGCGGGTGAACTCGTCGCCGATGCGGCAATCAAGCCGTCGGCCGGCGCCTTCCAGGCCACCATCGGCAACTTGAAAGGCACCATCCGGGGCCGCGTGCTCCCCGATCTTCCCTTCAAAGAAGATTTCGAGGGCTACAACATCTCGGAAACACACGCCACCGAAGCCGATACCAAATTCGCCTACCCACCGCTGCCCTGGATCGGCGCCCGCTTCAAGTTTGAAGTTCGCGAGCACCAGGGGACCAAGGTTCTGGCGAAGACCCTCGACAACATCTTCTTCCAGCGAGCCACGGTGTTCTTCGGTCGACCGGAAAGCTCCAACTACACCGTCGAAGCCGATGTGATGTCCGACGGGAACCGCCGCACCATGTCTACGGTCGGACTCATCAATCAGCGCTACCTGATTTCGATGGTCGGCAACGCCCAGACGCTTCAGGTGACGTCGAACGAAGAACGGATCAAGGAAGGCGTGCCGTTCAAGTGGGAAACGAAGACCTGGTACCGGCTGAAGACTCGCGTGGACGTTGCTGCAGACGGCTCCGGTGTGGTGCGGGCCAAGGCGTGGAAGCGTGGCGAGCCTGAACCCGCCGCGTGGAATCTGGAAGTCAAACACCGCCAGGCCCACACGATGGGGTCCCCCGGCTTGTTCGGCTTCTCGCCGCAGAGCCTCTTCCGCGTGTATGTCGACAATCTGGCGGTGACGCCGAACTCCTGACACAGGCGCTCTCTCGAGCGTGGAATCAACTGAACGGCCGCGAGTCCGATTGCAGCCGGGCAGGATGGGGATCACTATGAATCGAATGCGTTTTACCCGGTTGCTGGGACTGCTCGCGGTGGGTCTCACCCCCGTTGTGGCCGGCGCTGCCGACTGGCCGATGTGGGGCCTCAACTACTCGCGGAATATGGTGTCGGATGAAACCGGCATTCTCTCAACCTGGGACCCGGGCAAGTTCAAGGGCAACACGGAAGAGATCGACGAGGCGACCACCAAGAATGTGAAGTGGGTGGTCAAGCTCGGATCGCAAACCTACGGGAATGTTGCCGTGAGCGGCGGCAAGGTCTTCGTGGGAACCAACAACGAGACCCCGCGAAACCCCGCCATTAACGGCGACCGCGGCGTGCTGATGTGCTTCGATGAGAAGACCGGCAAGTTCCTGTGGCAGCTCGCCGCGCCGAAACTCGGCACCGGCAAAGTCAGCGACTGGGAGTTCCTCGGGATCTGCTCCTCTCCCGCCGTGGAGGGTGACCGGGTCTACATCGTCAGCAATCGCTGTGAAGTGCTCTGTCTGGACGTGAACGGGCTTGCCAACGGAAACGACGGCGCCTACAAAGACGAAGCCAAGTATTCCACCGCGGTGATGAACCCGCCCCACAAGCTGGGCCCCACCGACGCCGACATCATCTGGCGCTTCGACATGCGCGAAGAGCTGGGGGTGTTCCCGCACAACATCACCAACTGCGGCCCGCTGATCATCGGCGACCGCCTCGTGGTGACCACCTCCAACGGGGTGGACTGGACCCACACCAACATCCCCAATCCCAAGGCCCCCGCCCTGGCGATGCTGAACAAGAACACCGGCGAATTGCTGGGTGAAGAAGCTTCGGGCGTGTCGAAGGGCACCCTCCATGCCAACTGGAGCTCTCCCACCGGCGCCAAGGTGGGCGGCAAGGACCTGATCCTCTTCGGCGGCGGAGACGGCGTGCTCTACGGCTACGACGTGAACCCCGTGAAGGCGGACGACGGCGTGAACTTGCTGAAGGAACTCTTCCGCTACGACTGCAACCCGCCGAAGTATCGCGCGAAGGACGGCAAGCCGCTTAAGTACGCGACCTACGACGGCCCGAGCGAAGTCATCGCCACGCCGGTCTTTTACAAGGATCGCGTGTTTGTCTCCGTCGGTCAGGACCCGGAGCATGGCGAAGGTCTGGGCCAGCTTTCCTGCGTGGATCCGTCGAAGACCGGCGATCTGGCGAAGGGCGGCGTGATCTGGACCTACGACAAGATCCACCGCTCGCTCAGCACTCCCGCCATCAAGGATGACGTGATTTACGTCGGCGACTTCAGCGGCTTCGTCCACTGCATCGACGCGAACACCGGCAAGCCCTATTGGGTGTTCGATACCAAGAGCCACATCTGGGGCTCGGCGCTGGTTGTCGACGGCAAGGTCTACGTCGGCACCGAGGACGGTGACGTCGTCATCCTCGCGGCGAGCAAGACCCTCAAGGAACTGGGCCGCGTCGACATGCGCGCGCCGGTCTATTCCTCCCCCGTGGTTGCGAATGGAACGCTCTACATCTCCACTCCGACCCACCTCTACGCGCTCGGGACCAAGTAGTCGCGGCTCGGCCCAACCGCCGGCTTCGGAGCATCGAAGCCGGCGGCCCCTTTTCCACACACCATGAGTTCATCCAACCGTCTCAATCTGACCCCCGCTCAGGCCCAGGAGGCCCTCGACGCCCACGTTCGAGAAATCGTTCAGTGGCACTTCTCGCCCGAAACGGGCAGCCCGTTCTGGTTGGACTGGGTAAAGCAAGCCGGTTGGGATCCCACCACGGAGATTCAGGGCTACGCGGACCTCGTCAAGTTCCCCCACTTTCAGGACGAGTGGCTCCGAGATGAGTTGAACGAGCGCTGGGTGCCGCGCGCCTATGTGGGTCGCCCGTACTACGTGTTCGAAACGGGCGGCACCACCGGGATGCCGAAGCAGCGCATCGGCTGGGAAGACCAGTTCCGGGATTACGAGGAGTTCTCCGAGACCCTCGACGACGAACACTTCCCCCGGGGCGGAAACTGGCTGATGCTGGGACCCACCGGTCCCCGACGGCTCCGACTGTGCATCGAACATCTGGCTCACGTGCGGGGCGGGGTCTGCTACCACGTCGATCTGGACCCCCGGTGGGTCAAGCGGCTGATCGCCGACAAAGAGTTCGCCATGGCGAACAAGTACAAGGATCATGCCGTGGAGCAGGGCGCCACTCTGCTGAAGAACCGCAAGATCAGTTGCCTCTTCACCACCCCCAAGCTGTTGGAAGCGCTCGACGAGAAGATCAACGTGCCGGATGCCGGCATCAAGGGCGTGTTCTGCGGGGGCACTCAGATGACGCCGCAAAACGTACGGTTCCTCGTCGAAGAAGTGCTCGACAACCGCGCGCAGTTCGTCCCGACCTACGGCAATACGCTGATGGGTTTGGCCTGCAGCCGGCCGCTGAGTCCCGACGACAACTGGAGCATCACCTACTACGCGCCGCAGCCGCGCGCCGTCTTGCGGGTGGTCGATCCGGACAATACCACCGAGACCGTCGGCTACGGAGACTGGGGCCGGGTGGAGCTCACCACTTTGACGAAGGAGTTCTTCATGCCGCGGTTCCTGGAGCGCGATGAGGCGGTTCGTCGGGAGCCGTGGGGTCCGTACGGCTGGGATGGCGTGGGCGAAGTCCGTCCGTTCGGAGCCATGCAGTCGACCACCATCGAAGGCGTGTATTAGTCGATCCGCTCGGCGAAGAGCTGGTTCGCAAGGAGAAAGATCCGTGCAGAAACGTTCAGGATACGCACTTTCGGCAGCGCTGCTGCTGGGCCTGCTCCGGCCCGTTGGGGCTCAGGAGTGGACCCGTTTCCGCGGACCGAACGGCTCCGGCATCAGCCAGGCCACCTCGGTTCCCGTGCAGTGGGCCGAAACCGAAGTGAACTGGAAGCTGCAGCTTCCCGGCGCCGGGCATTCCTGTCCGGTGGTGTGGAAGGATCGGATCTTTCTCACCAGCGCTGATGTGACCGCACAGAAGCGCTATGTCTTGTGCATCGGAACCAACGGCAAGGAGATCTGGCGGAAGACGCTCGATTTCCCCGTTCACAAGAAGCACAACTTCAACAGCTTCGCCTCCGCCACGCCGGCGGTGGATGCCGATGCGGTCTACGTGATGTTCAACACGCTGGACTCCTACGACATCATGGCGTTCGACCACAGTGGCAAGGAGCTCTGGAAGAAGGACCTGGGCGGATACAACGCGCAGCACTCCGGCGGCAGCTCCCCCATCGTGCTCGGGGAATCGCTGATCGTGGCCAAGGAGCCGGATGAAGGCGAGAGCTCGCTGGTGGCACTGAACCGCAAGACCGGCGCCGTCAAGTGGCAGAAGTCGCGCCCCGGGAAGAACGCGGTCTACGCCACACCCCTCGTCTACCAGGCGAAGGGCGGCAAGCCGGAGTTGATCTTCCAGAGCACTCTCTTCGGTTTCACCAGTCTGGATCCCGCCACCGGTGAGCTGAACTGGGAGCAGCAGGTTTTCAAGAATCGGGCGGTATCGTCGCCCATTCTGGCCGGCGAGCTCATCGTGGGCGCCGCGGGCCAGGGCGGCGGGGCCCGGGAACTGGCCGCCGTTCGTCCCGGTTCTCGTGGCGCCGGGGTAGAACCCAAGGTGGAGTACCACCTTCAGCGTGGGCCGTCGTATGTGCCCACCCCGCTCGCCTACAAGGACTGGATCTTCTGTTGGGGAGACGGCGGGATCGTCACCTGTCTGAACGCCTCCACCGGAGAACAGGTGTGGCAGGAGCGAGTGGGCGGGGACTTTTTCGGCTCGCCGATCTGTGTGAACGGCAAGCTGTACGCCATCTCTACGCGCGGTGAAGTCGTGTGTATCGAGGCGGGGCCCGAGTTCAAAGTGCTGGGTCGGAGCCCTCTGGGTGAGGCCAGCCATTCCACGCCGTCGGTCGCCGATGGCGTGATGTATCTGCGCACGGAGGGTCATCTCTTCTCCGTGGGCGGGAAGAAGTAATGACGTTGCCGCATATCCCCGTCCTTCGACGGGGCCAGGTGTACGAAAGCCTGGAAAAGGTCGAGATCAAGAGCGTTCGGACCGGTGAATCGGTGGTGGAAATCAGCCACGCGAACGCCGGCATCATCCGTCGAGACATGCGCCGCATCGGCGATGCCCGAGCGGCCCTCCGCAAGTTCTCATGCGCCGAACTGGTGGCGATCGCGAAGAAGGCGGGCGAGCATTTCCTGCACTCCACCCTTCCGTTGGGCGATCAGACCCAATCGCCTCAGGACTACATCGAGCAGCTCAGCGCCACCAGCGGCCTGCCCCACATCCTGATCCGTCGAAACATGGGGAAGATCTATCAGGTCTTCACCGAGATGGAGACGATCCTTCGCGGGCTCACCCGGGGCCTGGATCTCACGGTGATCGATCGTGGCAGCGGCGAGCAGCAGGGCGTGCCCGTGAGCTACTACGCGGCCACCGAGGCGCTCGGGGTGGTGCTCCCCAGCAACTCCCCGGGTGTGAACTCGCTCTGGATGCCGGCGCTCGTCATGAAGATCCCGGTGGTGTTGAAGCCGGGCCGCGAAGAGCCGTGGACGCCGTTCCGGATCATCCAGTCCTTCATCGCTGCCGGCTGTCCCGCCGACGCCTTCAGCTTCTATCCCACCGACCATGAGGGCAGCGGCGCGGTGATGGATACCTGCGGTCGCGCGCTTATCTTCGGCGACGAGGCCACGGTCCAGCGTTATGCGGGCAATCCGGGCGTCTCGGTGCATGGCCCGGGCCGCAGCAAGGTGCTCATCGGGAACGATGAAGCGGAGAACTGGCCGCAGTATGTGGACCTGATCGCCCAATCCATCGCGGAGAACGGCGGAAGGTCGTGCGTCAATGCCTCGTGCGTCATCACTCCCCGCCATGCCGACGCGCTGGCTGACGCGCTGGCTCGACGCCTGGCCGAAATCCGCCCCGTTCCCGCAACCGACGAATCGGCACAACTGGCGGGCTTCGCCAACCCCAAGATGGCTCAGTTCATCGACCAGGCCATCACTCAGGGACTGCAGACCGCCGGCGCCGAGGACATCACGGCGGAGTACCGGACCGATCCGCGCATTCAGGAACTCGACGGCAGCACCTACCTGTTGCCCACGATCGTTCGCTGCAACAACTTCAGCCATCCTCTGGCGAACCGGGAGTTCCTCTTCCCCTACGCCAGCGTGCTGGAGATCCCGCAGGACAAGATGTTGGAGCAGATCGGACCGTCCCTGGTCGTCACCGGCATCACCCACGATCCCGGCTTCTCCGACGCGCTTGTGGGCTCTCCGAACATCGATCGGTTGAACCTGGGACCCCTGCCGACCACGCGGGTCCAGTGGGACCAACCGCACGAAGGGAACCTCTTCGAGTTCCTCTATCGACGTCGGGCGATCCAGCGCGCGGGGAACTAAACCATGCCCGGGGGGATCCTCGGCTTCGACCTCCAGCCCCGGACGCGCATCGTCTACGGGCTGGGGGTATTGGAGCGGCTGGGTGAGTTGACGCGGGAGCTGCCGGCGCGGCGCGTGCTGGTGGTAACCGACCCCGGCATCGCGGCCGTGGGCCATCTGGAGCGGGCCCTGGCGATCCTGAAGGCGGCGGGCGTCACCGCCGCCGTCTTCGATCGGGTCCGCGAAAATCCCACCACCGTGGATGCCGCCGCCTGTCTGGAAGCGGCCCGGGGGGAAGGGGTCGAGGCGTTCATCGGACTCGGCGGCGGCAGCAGCATGGACACCGCCAAGGGCGGCAACTTCCTGCTGACCAACGGTGGACGCATGCAGGACTACTGGGGCCACGGGAAAGCCTCCCGACCCTTGCTGCCGCTCATCGCCGTGCCGACCACTTCGGGCACCGGCAGCGAGTGTCAGTCGTACGCCCTGATTGCCGATGAGGCGACCCACCAGAAGATGGCCTGCGGCGACCCCAAGGCGGCGGCACGGGTCGCGCTGCTCGACCCGGGGCTCACGCTGTCTCAGCCGCGCGGCGTGACCGCCTGCACCGGCATCGATGCCATCGCTCACGCCGTTGAGACGGCCGTCACGCGCCGTCGGAACGAATTCTCGCTTCTGTACTCCCGCGAGGCGTTTCGGCTCACCAGCGGCAGCTTCACGCGCGTCCTGGGAGAGCCTTCACATCTGGAGGCGCGCGCCGCCATGCACCTCGGCGCGAGCTTTGCCGGTATCGCCATCGAGCAGAGCATGCTCGGCGCGGCTCACTCCGCCGCGAATCCCCTCACGGCGCGCTTCAATATCGTCCACGGGCAGGCGGTGGGAATGATGCTCCCGCATGTGGTGCGGTTCAACGCCGAGGATCCCACGGCGGCGGCGGCCTACGCCGATCTCGCTGTTTCGGCGGGCCTGGCTCCACACGGCGGCGACGCATGGCAGGCGTCGCACGCGCTGGCGGACCACCTCCAATCGCTTCTGCGGGCCGCGGGGTGGCCGGACTCGCTTGCCGTCCTGGGCGTCACCGAGGACAGCGTCCCCGCGCTCGCCACGGGGGCTGCGGGGCAGTGGACCGCGAACTTCAACCCACGCAGCGTCTCGGCCGCCGACTTTCAGCGGCTCTATCGCTCTGCGCTGGGGGTGTGAAGAAACGACCCCGGCTCCATCCGGAACCGGGGTCGACGCCGACGTCCGATCAGCTCGGGCCCGGAGTCCGGGCCCCTCGCGTTCAGGCGGCTTCTTCGGTCTTCGGCAGGAGCGGGTAACCCGATTCCTCACGCTGTTTCAGGTAGGCCTGCGCCACTCGACGACAGATGTTCCTCACCCGGTCGATGTAGCTGGCCCGCTCCGTTACCGAGATGGCGCCCCGAGCATCCAGGATGTTGAAGGCGTGGCTGCACTTGAGCGCAAAGTCGTAGCAGGGGTAAACGAGCCCCTCCTTCAGAATTCGGTGCGACTCCGCCTCATACAGGTCGAACAGTCGGAAGTGGAGATCCGTGTCAGCCTTGTCGAGATTGTAGATGGAGTTCTCGATCTCCGCGGTTTTGTCGAGCTGCCCGTAGGTGAGACCGTGGTCCCATTCCAGTTCCCAGAAGCTGGCGACGTTCTGGAGCAGACAGGCGAGGCGCTCAGGTCCGTAGGTGATCTCCACCGTCACCGGCCGGCACTCGAAGCCGCCGCTCTGCTGGAAGAAGGTGAACTGGGTGATCTCGTTGCCGTCGAGTTCCACCTGCCAACCGACGCCCGCGGCGCCGAGCATGGGGCTCTCCCAGTCATCCTCCGTGAATTTGATGTCGTGTATGGCGGGGTCGATGCCAAGAGATCGCAGGCTGTCCAGATACAGGTCCACGATGTTGTCGGGCGACGGCTTCAAGATGACCTGGTACTGGTAGTAGTGCTGCACGCGCATGGGGTTGCGGGCGTAGCGGCTGTCGGCCGGGCGGCGGCTCGGCTGAACGTAGGCCGTGTTGAACGGCTCCGGCCCGAGGCTTCTGAAAAACGTCGCCGGGTGCATCGTGCCGGCGCCCATTTCCACGTCCCACGGCTGCAGGATGACGCAGCCCTGCGCGGCCCAGAAGCGTTCGAGATTGGAAAGGAGTTGTTGAAAGGTCATCGTCTTCTACCGCGGACCAGCCAGACATAGCCCAGTCGGCCGGTCAATGTCGTCACATCAAACCAGGGATACAGCAATCGCGCCAGTTCCTCGCGGCGAAACCGGTGAAAGTAAAGCTCGCCGCTGTGAAAACCCTCTTGCCGAAGCCACGGCAGAGCCCGGTAGGCCGTCAGAGCGAGCCTGCCGCCCGGTCGCAGCACCCGAGCCATCTCGGCGATCACCCGGCGCCGCAGGGCCTCGGTGGGAACGTGCTCGAGGAGCTGCGCCGACACCACGTGAGTTGCCCAGCCGTCCGCCACGGGGATTTGCGTTGCATCGGACCGGACCAGTTGTACCGCGTCCCGCCCAGGAGCGGACAGTTTTGCCTGAAGGCGATTCAGCGACGCCAGGCTGTGATCCACGGCGAGCACGCGAGCGCCGAGAGCTGCGAGGCGGAGAGTGACTCGGCCCGTGCCGCATCCGACTTCCGCCACCCGGACTTCCGTCCCGCGAAGGCCGCTCAGCAGCAGGGGGAGTTCGAAGCGGGAGAAGAGCCGTAGACCCAGCATGCCGTCGTAGCGAACGGAGTCGTCGTCTCGAAATGCCTGTTCCCGGCGGACCGTCTCCGCGGCATCCGGCTCCCAACCGTCGGGGGGTGGGAGATCCGGGATGCCGTTGGACAGCGGAGAGATCCAACGACAAGCGGTGCAGAGGAGTGTCGGAGAAGCCCGTCCGGCTCCGGATTCCAATCCGGGCCGGAACTCCAGGGGCGCTCGGTCACGAGGACAGCGCAGGTCTTCAATCCCCATCGAGAATCGCCATCAGAACTCGATGGCGAAATCCAGTCCCTCGATTCCGTCGGTGGAAACCCGGGAGACCTTGCGCTTGATTCGGGCCAGGGCGTTATCGACGGACTTGGTCTTGCAGCGAAGCTCGTCGGCGATCTCTCGATACGACTTGCCCAACTGGTAGCCCGCCAGAACCCGCCACTCAAATTCGCTCAGGAGTTGCTGGAGCATCCCCAGGAGCGCTTCACTGTCTTCTCGCTGCAGTACGAGTTCTTCCGGATCCGCCGTTTCGTCGGTCTGCAGGATGTCGGACATGTTCCAGTCGCTGAACTCGTCTTCCGAGGGAACCTCCAGGGAGAGTGAGGTGTTCAGCGGGAGCTGCTTTTGTCGGGTGGCCGCCTTGATGGCGGTGATGATGTGCCGGTGAATACACACCTTGGCAAATGCCGGAAACGAGGTCGCCTTCGCGGGCTTGTAGTCCACGATGGCCTGCCACAACCCGATCATGCCGACCTGGAGCAGATCTTCCCGCTCGGCGCCGACCAGGAAGTAGGACTTGACCTTGGATCGTACGAGATTCCGGTACTTGTAAAGGAGGTGCTCGGCGGCGTCTTCGTATCCTCGTTGAGCTCTCGCTACCACGTCGGCGTCCGGCATTCCGGCATAGCGGGCGATTGCCGCTCCGGAAACCATCTCCTCGGTGAAATCCATCTGGAACTTCACGCCGTCTCCTCCACGGTGGGGGTATGCCAGGAAGAATTATACAGATTGAGGACGCCCGTTGCCAGGGATCCTCAGCATCTGACGTGTGTCAAATGAACCCAGCCCCCGGCGGCCGCCCGGCAGCCGGGCATCGGCCACCGGGTCGAATTGTATCTTAAGTGAAGATGCTCAAGTTGGGTGACAGAGAGGGCGCCACAAAGTCCGAACGGTTCCACATCCGAAACGGCTCCGGGGAAGGGATCAACCACCCTCCGTGTCCAATCAGCAGGCGGCGTCGGGAGGCCGATCCTCTCGCGCCTGGGAGAGTTTTCGATGGATATCAACGGGAAATTGAAGGAGCTGGGACTTGAGATTCCGGCCGCCAGTCCCGGCAAGCTGGCTCCGGCCGTGCGAACCGGTAATCTGGTGTACACGAGCGGCGCAACGTCGCGGGTCACCGGCAAGGTCGGGGACAACGTCACGGTGGAAGAGGGCTACGAAGCGGCCCGTCAGGCGATCCTGGGCTGCCTGGGCTCGGTTCAGTGGCTCGTGGGGGATCTGAGCAAGGTCACACGCGTGGTCAAGATTCTGGGTATGGTGAACTGCGCCGAGGGTTTCAGCAACACGCCTGCCGTCATTCACGGCGCAACCGACACGCTCGTCGCCATCTTCGGTCAGGAAGTGGGCTGGCACGCCCGCAGCGCCATCGGCGTCTACCAGCTTCCGGGAGATGCGGCGGTCGAGATCGAGATCATCGTCGAGGTCAAGGACTGACGTCCCGGAGCCGTTAGCAGAATGCGTATTTACACCCGAACCGGGGATCAGGGAGAAACGGGCCTCTTCGGCGGCCAGCGGGTGCTCAAGAGCCACCCGCGCGTGCATGCCTACGGGGAAGTCGACGAACTGAATGCCCAGCTCGGGGTGTGCGCCACCCAGGTGGAGGATCCCGAGCTGCTCGGGCTTCTCCACCGCCTCCAGAGTGAGCTTTTCGTGGTGGGCGCCGATCTGGCCACCCCGCTCGATGCGCTGCAGGGGGAGCACCGTCGGAGCGTGCCACGGGTGACCGAGGGGATGGTGGCCCGGCTGGAAGATCTCATCGACAGCTTTGAGGATCGCCTGGAGCCGCTGACCACCTTCATCCTGCCCGGTGGTACGGCGCAGGCGGCCCAGCTTCATCTCGCTCGAACGGTGTGCCGTCGCGCGGAGCGGGCCGTGCTGGCCGCCGCGGGCCGGGAAGAGGGCTACAACCCCGAAGTGCTGGTCTACCTGAACCGACTGGCGGATCTGCTCTTCGTGGCGGCCCGTTTCGCGAACCATCAGGTGGGCTGCCCGGATGTCCCGTGGGTCAGCCCGGCCTGACGGTTCGAGGGAGGTCTTAGCGGATGCGGGCGCCTGCCGGCAGCTCTGTGTCCGGCTGAAGCAGCGAGACCTTGCCGTCCGCCTCGGCGGCGAGGAGCATCCCCTGGGAGATCAATCCCCGGAGCTTGCGCGGCGCGAGGTTGGCCACCATCACGACGCGGCGACCCACGAGGGTCTCCGGCTGGTAATACTCCGCCAGACCGGCCAAAACCGTGCGCTCTTCGTCGCCGAGGCTCACTTTCAGGTGCAGCAGCTTGTCGGCCTTCGGCACGCGCTCGGCGGACAGCACCACCGCGACACGAAGCTCGACCTTCGCGAAGTCGTCGATCCCGATCGTCGCGATCCCCTCGGTCTGCTGGGGGGCTTCGGCCGTCGGGGCCGGTGGTGCGGGGGTTGGCGCGGGCGCCGCCGGGGCGACCGACTGCGGAGTCTCGCCGGACATGATTCGATTTCCTTCCTCAAGGCGTTTGCGGTCAATCCGCGGAAAGATCGGGACCGGACTCCCCAGCGGGGCGCCGGTCTGGAGCGCATCCCACTGAAGCGCTTCCTCCCAGGTCGGGGTGGAGCTGAGCCCGAGCTGGGCGCGCATCTCTTGTGAGGCTACCGGCATTACGGGGGAGAGCCAGACGGTGAGCACGCGAGCCCCTTCCAGAGCGTGCCGCAGCACCCCCGCAAGCTCGTCGCGCTTGCCCTGCCGCGCGAGCACCCAGGGCGCCCGTTCCCCGATGTAGCCGTTCAGCGCCGCCACGTAGTCCCAGATCGCCGTGAGGGCGCCCTGGAGATCGATCGCCTCCAGCGAGGCCGTCACGCGGGCGTGGATCTCCGGAGCGAGCGCTTTCAGGCGGACTTCCGCCTCCGATGGCGGCGGCGTTTCGCCATCCGGCGCGCCTTCGCGAACAAAGTTCTGCCGCACCATGTTCAGCGCCCGATTCAGGCCGTTGCCCAGATCGTTCGCGAGATCTCCGTTGAAGCGCTGGACGAGCGACGAGCGTGAGAAATTGCCGTCCTCGCCGAAGGGCATCTCTCGAAAGAGGAAGTAGCGAACGGCATCCCGGGCGATGGGGCGGGTGGAGCCGGACACGGTTTCCAGCCACTCCGCCAGCTTCAGCGGTTCGATGAAGTTGCCGAGGGACTTCGACATCTTGGTCCCCTCGTTCATCCAGAAGCCATGTCCGAAAACGCAGCGGGGCGGCTTGAGGCCGGCGGCCATCAGCATGGCGGGCCACAGCGTGCAGTGGAACCGGACGTAGATGTCTTTGCCGACCAGGTGGAGCGAAGCCGGCCACCAGGCGTCCATCGACTCCGCGTCGTTCGGGAAACCGGCCACCGTGATGTAGTTGATCAGCGCGTCGAACCAGACGTAGATCACCTGCGAATCGTCGTCGGGCACGGGGATTCCCCACCCGACGGCGGAACGCGTGATGCAGACGTCCCGCAGGCCCTGCTTGATGAACGACACCACCTCGTTCTTCCGAAACTCAGGGAGCAGGCAGCCGGGGTTCGCGTCGATCCACTCCAGCAGCCGGTCGCCGTAGCGGCTGAGGGCGAAGAAGTAGTTGGTTTCGCGCACCAGTTCCAGCGGTTTGTGCTGGGGCTCATTCGGGCAGGGGCGCACGCCTTCTTTCTCCGGAGCCTCCTCAGCGGCGAAGAAGGTCTCGCAGCCGACGCAGTACCAGCCCTCGTACTCCCCCTGGTAGATGTCGCCCCGTTCCTGGAGGCGGCGGAAGAATTCCTGACCCGCCGCGATGTGCCGCGCCTCGCTGGTGCGGATGAAGACGTGGTCATCCACGCCCAGCTCTCGCCAGGCCTCCTGAAAGCGGCCCGCCATGCCGTCCACGAACTCCCGCACGTTCATGCCTCGGGCCTCGGCGGCGCGAAGCACCTTGGTGGCATGCTCGTCGGTACCGGTGCTGAACAGCACTTCTTCCCCGCGAGCTCGATGGAATCGAGCGAGGATATCGGCCGCCAACGTGGTGTAGGCCGTGCCGATGTGGGGTACGTCGTTGACGTAGTAAATGGGGGTGGTCAGGAAAAAGCGGGACATGGGCGTGCCTCGGCGGCAGCGTTCCGGGGTGGATCGGAAGGATTCCGAACCGACTGGGAACGGCACAGGATACCTCTTCGGCCCCTCCCCGGCAACCCCGCCCGATTGGAGCTCAGTCCGGTGGAGCCCCCTGGGATCCCCGGGTGGAGCAGCCTCCGCGGCAGCTTCCGCCCTCCGCCACGGCGCAGCCGACGGTGAGGGCCCGATGCACGCCTTCGGGAGAGTAGGCCTTCTCCACACCCCCGTCCAGCCGAACCACCACGCTTCCCGCCGGGACGTTCCAGCCGCTGACCTTGCCGGCGCCGTCCGAAGTTTCCACCGCCGCGCCGACTGCGGGATAGTCGCTTCGAGCCTCGGCGTAGGCGCTGTACTCGAACCGCAGACAGCACATCAGCTTGCCGCAGACACCGCTGTAGCGGGTCGGGTTCAACACCAGCGCCTGTGCCTGCGCCATTCCCGCGGTGACCGATGAGAATTCGGTCATCCACGAGGTGCAGCAAAGCTCACGGCCGCAGGGACCGATCCCGCCGAGCAGGCGTGCGGCATCTCGGGCGCCCACCTGCAAGAGTTGGATGCGGGTGCGGAGTCGGGCCGCCAGCGCCTTCACGAGCGCTCGAAAGTCGACGCGGCCCTCGGACACGTAGAAGAAGGTGATTCGAGAGCGATCCCACTGGTAGCGGGCTCGAATCAAGCGCATCGGGAGACCGAGTTCGCGGATCAGCGCCGACGAGTCCGTCATGGCGCGCTCCGAGAGCTCGAGGTTTCGGGTCTCCTGGCGCACATCGGCCTCGGTGGCGAGACGGGTCATCCGCGCGGAGCCCGGTGGAGCCGTCTCGCCTTCGCGGGCTTCCCGCCGCACCTCACCGTATTCGAGTCCCTGACCCGTGTCGAAGAGGACGAACGCTCGCACCGCCGGCTGAAACGGCCCCGCCGCCACGGCGAGCGGACGCTGGTCGGTGGCTGTGCGAACCGCCAGCCAGCGGGTCATGGCCGGCTCACCCGTCTAACGGCGCCGTCCGAGCGTGAAGACGTACTTGAGCGCGCTCCGGAATCTGAGGTACCAGGCTTCTTCGGTCTGGGCGTCGCCGCGAGAGCGCTGCCAGCGCAGCTCGTTCATATAGGCCACGGCGCGTGCCCGTGACGCGTCCTCGGCTTCCCGGGGGACGGGAATCGACTGCGCCACACCGTGAAAGAGCGCCGCCGTTCGCAGCAAACTCTCACACTCGGTGGGTTCCGCCCCCTCCCGTTCCAGGGCCGGGGGCAGCCAGGCCTCGCGCTTACGCGCCTCCTCGATGAAGGTGGATGTGTTCGGGGGCATTGTCTTGAGCCTTTTGCGGAGCGACGACTCGCATCGCTCCGTCGGTTGAGTTCTGGGCGCCGGCAACATACGTCTTGAGATGCTGACGGAGCCCCTGGAGAGCCCGGTGAAGCAAACTCTTCACCGCGCCCTCGGTTCGATCGAGTGCCTGGGCGATTTCCCGGATCGACTGATCCCCAAGAAACCTGAGCGTCACGGCGCGCGCCTGGTCGGGCGGAAGCTGATTGATCGCCAGCCGCACCATCTCCTGCACTTCTCCGCGTTCCACCAGTTCCTGTGGGTTGAGACCCTCGGCGGGCAGATACTCCAGGAAGCTGTCGACATCTTCGGCGGCCTGGGCATCTAAAGAGAGCATACCCCCCGCGGGCAGCCGGCGTACGTGATCGATGATCAGGTTGCTGGTGATCTGATGCAGCCAGGGGTAGAGAGTGGGGGCTCGGCGAAACTGGTAGGAATCGATCCGCTGCAGTGCGCGGCGGAACGTCTCCGAGGCCACATCGGCCGCGTCTTCGGCATTGCCCAGGCGAAGGTAGGCCAGCCGGTACACACGCGGGTAATAGCGCCGGTGAAGCATCTCAAAGGCGCGCACGTCGCCCGTCTTCACCCGCTCCACCAACGCCTTATCGCTCTCGTCGAACGGCATTAAACGGTGGGCCTCGCTCTCATGACCCGGCGGAATCGTTCCGACGAAGCCACTTCCGCTCCGCCATCGACCCAACCTCGTATTATAGGCCCAGCCGCGTTTGCCCTGCCGGGATCCCGGCGCCTGAACCTGTTCGGCCGCCAGCAACACTGAAACGCCTCCCGCCGGCCCACACCTGCAGACCGGTTCAGGTTGCTTAACGGTGGATCCGGAAGAAGGTCACTGCACTTTGTGCTTGGGAATGTTGGGATCCTCTCGGACTCGCGAGGCTTCGGCCTCCAATTTCTCAACGAACTTCTCCGGCGTGACGCTGCCCTGCAGCAACTCCGCCATCGCCTTGCCGGAGGCGTCCTCAAACGGCTTGTACCACTGGGCATAGCGGGTGGACCAGGTGGCCTTCGCCTCGCGGAGGGCCCGCGCCGGCGCCTGTAAGGTGTCCGGCAGGTCGCCCTCGTTGCCGCTGCGGATGGCGGTGAGGGTGCCCTTCTCGCGGACGAACTGCCGGGCTTTGGCTTCGCTGGTGATGTATTTGAAGAAGTCGATGGCCAGCGCCGGGTTCTTGCCGAGCGACGGAACCAGCCAGGGCTCCACTCCAACCTGAACGATGCTGGGATCTCCCTTGCCGCCATCCACCCGGGGCGGCAGGAAGAACTCCATTTTGAACCCCGCGGGAAGCTGCTTCTTCATCTCGCTTTCCAGCCAGGTGCCGCACGGAATCATCGCGGCCTTGCCCTGGAGGAACTCCATCTGCGCTTCGGTGTGGCTCATGCCGTTGGCGCCGTTCTGGAACCAGCCGGCCTTGCGGATCTCATCGATCATCCGGGCGGACTCCAGAAACGGCGCCGCCTTCCAGGCGCCGGGCTCCAGCGCCTCTGCCTTCCGATAGGCCTCGATCCCGCCGATGCTGATGGCCCAGGGGAGCAAGAAGCCCTGGAAGGCGTAGTAGGGGTACTTTCCCTGGTGGGTAAGCGGCGCAATTCCCGCGGACTTGATCTGCGCCGCCAGCGCCTTGAACTCATTCCAACTCTGAGGCGGTTTCCAACCCTTTTCCCGAAACAGGTTGACGTTGCACCACCAGCCGTTGAGCGTGAGGTAGTGGGGCAGCAGGTAGGTTTGCCCTTCGTACTCCCCCATCTTCATCACTTCGGGTAGAAAGGTCTCTCGCCACGTGCATCGGGTCTTACCGTAGGGCGTGGTGAGGAGCGCGTCATCCAGCGGGAGCGCCTGGCGCTCGTAGATGAGGGCGTAGTGGTCCATGCCCCACCCGGGAAAGGCGAGACCGGGCGGCTCGCCGGAGACGAAGCGCGGCCGAAGCTGATCCCAGATGCGGGGATCGCCTTTGATGTCGATCTTCACGCCGGGATGGGCCTGTTCATATTCCCGTGCGGCGGATTCATAGAAGTCGATGCCGTAACCGCCGAGGAACAGCCGTACCTCCAGGTCGCCGCTGCGAGGCTGACCGCGCGGGTCCGACTCCTCGGCGATCGGGTGTACGCAGCCGGAGGCCGACAGGCAGGCAAAGCCGCCAAGGGCTTTCAGCACCCGCCGTCTCTGGGCGGAAAAATCGTGGAGTGGCATCAGGCGCTTTCTCAAGAGGCTTCCCTCTCGGTTTCTCCCTGGGTCGCCGCCGGCCCTCCCCTCGACTCTCCCGACCGCCGGTGTGGCGCTACCGGCCGCGGCGAGAACGCTTCCGGGCCGGCGCCCGCGGAGGTGTCGAGCGGGAAGAGCGAACGGTGCGAGTCGCTCGGTTTGACCCAACACGTCTTAGTATTGCAACGACGGTCGTGCCGACAGGAGTCTTGAGGCCGGTGCGGCCTCAGGGACCGGCGAGTGAACGTAGAGGAGTTTGGGCGGCTGGAAGTTTCCTTTCAGCGGTTTCATGCGGAGTTTGCTCCGGTCTTTGGGCGCAAGCCCTCTCGTCACCGGAGCCAGGACTACCTGCGCGCCCTGCCGGCGCCGGCCTATGAACGCGGGACCGCAGGAACTCGGGAACCTCTCCGAAATGACGAACGCCTCGGAGCGGAAGCTGAGGCGCTTCCTCACTGAGTCACGCTGAGACGAGCAGACGGTGCACGCGGAGCTGCAGGAGTACCTGGCGCTGCGGTTGGTTCATCCGGAAGCGGTCTGGGCCGTGGATGGGAGCGGGTTTCCCAAGCGGGGATGAAGTCGGTCGAGGTGGAGCGCCAGTCTTCCAGCCACCTTGGCCGAACCGTCGTTGTGATACTAGCCGGCGCGTCGGTTCCGCCCTTCGATCTCCATGCGTCGCCGCATGAGATCGATGCGTTGGCGCACCGAGGGCCGGCGGGGCGCGTCCCGGTCGTCCGGGCCACCGAGGGCGAGGTACCGCTCGTACGCGGCAATCCCCTCCCGCCACCGCGAACGGGCGGCGCTCGCCAGTCCAAGCTGGTACCAGGCGTCCGCCGACCCCGGACTCTGCCGGGTCGCCTCGGCCGCCAGCGACCCGGCGCGCCCCCAGTCCTGGGCCACGAAGGCGTCCTGTGCCTGACGGGAGAGCACTTCCGCCTGCTGCCCGGGCGTGCGGGCCTCCTCCACCTCGAATGGTAGCGGCACGGAGCGGAGGAGTCCCCGCCATCGCTCTGGGCCTGGCGTCGCTCTCGTGTCCAGCACCGCCACGGCTTCGTAGGTCCCGGCCTTCACGGCGCCGGAGTCGCGGGTGGGTAGCTGGAACAAAATGGAGGCTCTCCCCGTCTGTTCGGACTCGACGCCGCAGCGAGCCACCTCGAACCGCGAAACACCGTCGCGCCAACCCCAGTTCTTCAGGATGCGACTGCGGGCGCCGTTACGCACGGCGAACAGCTCCACCTCCGCCAGATGGGTCCAGCCTCTGTAGGCAGCCGGGAGCCGATCGGAGACCCGGCCGGAGTTGGCCGGGTTGGCCGAAGGCCGGTCGGTCGGGAGCGATCGCACGGGGTAGCGGAGGGAGAGCCGGAACGCAACAGGCGCTCCCTGGAGCAATGTGGGCGGCTGCCCGTCCGCCTCCGGAAGCTCCAGAGCCAACACCGGCGGGGCTGCCGGAGGCCGGGAGAAAGCGGGCGCCTCGCCCCGGCACAGGGCCAGCGCGGCCAGAGCGAGCCCGAGTCCCCCCAGAAGTCCGGAGAAAACGACCCGCCGGGGCACGCGGCGCCGTTCGTCCGGAGCGGCCCTGCCGCGGCTCGATGTTGGAACAGGACGCAACTTTGATGCTCCGCGACACACGGCCGCCTACTTCTTCTCACGCAACTTTCGCTCGGCAAAGCCTATCAGCGAATCCATGAAGGCGCGCTCTTCGTAGGCGCCCGGTCTCAGTTTGTCTGTCAGCGACAAGCCCTTCCGGCCGGCCGCCACCGCCGTACTCCAGTCCCGGTTGTTGCTTGCCGCCGCCGCCAACGTGTACCAGGCATCCACGTTCGCCGGGTCCAATTGGGTCGCCTTCGCCGCCAACTGCTGTTGGGCTGCCGAGTCCCGCTCGATATCCCTGGCGAACCGCGCGCGCTGCACGTAGACCCGGCTCTGTTCCGCGGGAGTTGCGGCCAGGGGTCGGAGCGTGAACTCGGTGGTTGCAGCCACCTGGCCGTGCCAGCCGTCGCCGGCCGCCTTCCGCGTGTCCAGCACGGCGTTAACCCGGTACTTGCCCGGCGAGAGCTGCTCCGTCATGGAGGGGGACAGTGAAAACGGAATCCGGAGCGGCCGCGACCCGACCACCGACGCCGTATCCGTGCCCTTCTGCACGGCGCCGGCCCAGGCCCGCCAGTTGAGCGGGCCGCCCACCGGCTTCCACCATGCAAGACTCTGGCGCTCGAGACGCACCGTCATCAGATCCGGCCAGGCCTGTCCCGGTCCGCACAAACGCAGGTTGGGGACGGGACCTTCGGCCTGGCGTGCGTTGTGTGCCCGCCGCGCGGCACGCTCCGCATCCGGGTAGCGCAGCGTGAGCGCTAGCGGCACGGGCTCTCCCCGCCAGTAGTTGGATGGGTCTTGGCCGAAGGGGCCTTTCTGCTCAAGGATGAGCTGCACGGGAGCGGAACGGTTCGAGAAAACGTCGGCCATGCCGAGAGGCGTGCCGCCCAACAGCACGCTGCCCAAGATCAGCCTCAAAACTGCAGCATTCATCACAAATCCTCTCTTCCGGTTGTGCACCGTGATCGAGAGAGCGCCGGCGGCAGCCGTGAAGTTGTCCTGTGCGTAGATATCGCTGAGGAACTCTGAACGGCCCGCCTTCCGGCAGTTCCTGCGGCCGGCAAGGTCGACTGCGACGGTTGAGACGCTGACTTCACACTATCGCAAGAAGTCCACATGCCGCAAATGTTTTTCTGCCCGTTTGAAGCGTTTTTGTAGCGGTACGGAGTACCAAATACGGATCCCCGGGGGTTGGGCCGCGACTCCTGCGCCGGGGCGTTGGGGGATGTGGACGATCTCTTCGGCTGAAGTAGAATCCTCAGCGTGCTTTCCGAGACGCGCCGTTCCACCCGACTCGCACGACTCAGCGCCGGCGCCGCGGGCCGGAATCGCCCGGACCCATCGGTCCCCATTCTCCAGATGAGCCCGCGCCTCTGACGACGGCGCTGCCGGAGCGGGCCCGGCGAGAGAGCGCCGGCGGCGCTGTCGCCCGGGGGGCAGGAGTCCTGAAGATGCTCCTGATCCCGGGCCCCGAGAGTCAGCGGATCGTCTGAGAATTGCTGCCGCGCAGGCGCAGTACTCCCAAGAGTTGCTCGGCCGGCGCCATCGCAGCAGGGCACAGAACGAGCGGCACAGGCAGTCTCTCGCACACCGTCGCGAGAGTCAGCGGCAAGCACGTTGTCCACGGTTCGTCGGTACTCGCTGAGACCGTCGTTGCAATGTTAGAAGCAGGATGCCGGGTTTGCCCCCAGGGAGGCCGGAGATCAGAACCTGTCCGCCTGTGGAGGTGGCCGGCGGCAGGGCTCTGTATTCGTGGGTTTGGGGGGAGAGGAACGACGCGGCGTAGCGTCCCCGAGGTGCCGGGAGCGCGAGGTCGGACTTGCCGGCCGTCCAGGCGATCAGATTCGAACCGAACCGGCGATGGGCCGGCTCGGAGGGAGAGAGACCTCCGCCGGCCTGGGCTTCCCGGGCGTGGAACCCGGCTCGGACGGCGAGCTCTCGAAACGCGCGGATCAACTTGTCGGCATGCTCGGGCAGCGCCTCGAGCGAGAGAACCGGGGCGCCCAATCCTCCGACGGCCATCCATTGCCAGAGCGACTCGAGGGGACTGCCCGCGGTCGCCTCGGCCATCGCCGGGCGCGCTCGCGTGCCGGTCGGGAAACCGGTCCCATAGCAAAAGTCGCCCACGTCGGACGCGCCCGCGACAGCGGCGGGGGCGCCGATCGCGTGACCGTAGGCATCGCCGGATCGAAGTGCGGCGGTGGCGGCGCCCCAATCAACCGCGGCCGAGTCTCCAGCCGTCTGCACTTGCCACGCGGCCAGGGCGACGGCCCATCCCCAGCGGCGTCCAGCGTCTCTCATCCGCGTCGCCACGGCTTCGGTGGGACCGTCGACCCTGAGCCGAAGGATGATGGCGAGGGGGGATCGACCGGGCTGCTCCGCGGTGAGGAGCAGGCGATCCACGGCATCCCCCGCCGGGCTTCCGGCGTGCGCGGCGTCGTCCGGCAGGGGCACGACCACCAGGTTGGCGCCCAGCGCGCGGCACCGTTCGCACTCCGCCGCCGGGTCCCACGAACCCGGCCCCGGCAGCGCCGTTGGGGCGGCGAGGACGATCCCCAGGGGGAAGAGGCTGCCCGACGGTCCGGCCGCACCCGGGGTGGCTGGCGCCTGATGAAAGGCGCGTCCACCGTCCGGCTTGAGCGAGAGAAAGCCCGGACGTCGGGCCCTCCGAACCTGAATGAGCGGCACCAGCCCGATTTCTCGAGCCTCTCCCCGGGCCAGCACGGCGGCGCCGGTCAGCCGTCCGGCGAGGGTGGGGGTGAAGCGTCCGCGCCATTCGCCCGGCCGATCGGTGGGGGCGGCATAAACCACGGTGCGGCGGTCCCGAGCATCCGCCATGGTGACTTCGACCGGACCCGGATCCGCGTCCTGTCCTTGCTCGGAGTCGACAACGGTGAGGGAGACCGACTCGTACTGGTAAATGAGGGGAGAGCCGACTCGAACGGTGAGCTCCGCCTCCGCCGGCTGAGCCGTTCCCAGCAGCGCCGGGAGCAGCCACAGGATCGCGGCGGCGCCACGGCGCATCATCCCAGGCCCACCTGCGAGACGAGCGGCAAAACGGTGTCGCTCGCCGGCCGGCTGTCGTCGCGTTCGGGATAGTCGGTGTTGAAGTGGAGGCCGCGGCTCTCCTTGCGCCGGAGCGCGCATTCGATGATCAGCCGGGCTACCTGCGCGAGATTCCGGAGCTCGATGGTCTCCAGCGTCACATGGCTGTGTTCGTACAGGTTTTCCACGGCCGTGTGCAGGATCCGCACCTCGCGCAGCGCCTGCTTCAGGCGGTGATCCGAGCGGACGATGCCCACGTGGGACCACATCAGCGTTTGCATGAGCAGCCGAAGCTGATGGGCGAACTCCGGCGTGACTTCCGCCGCGCGGCGGGCGGGATCGTTGGCCGCGAGGAAGCGCTCCGGGGCTTTTGGCTTCGGAGCGGGCCCCTCCGCTGCCAGGAGCGCTTGAGTGTCGTGGGCCGCATGGTCGGCGAACACCAGCGCCTCGAGAAGCGAGTTGCTGGCCAGTCGATTGGCGCCGTGAACTCCGGTGCAGGCCACCTCGCCCACCGCGTACAGCCGATGCAGCCCCGTTCGGGCCTCGAGATCGGTGCACACCCCGCCGCAGCTATAATGCGCCGCGGGGACAATGGGGATCGGCGAGCAGGTGATGTCGAGACCGGCTTCCAGACAGCGGTGGTAGATGTTCGGGAAGCGCTCGCGCACGAAGTCGGCTTCGAGGTGGGTGACGTCGAGATACACGAAGTCATCCCCCGATCGCTTCAGCTCACTGTCGATGGCGCGCGCCACGATGTCGCGCGGGGCGAGCGACGCCATCGGGTGGTAGGCATCCATGAACGGCGTGCCGTCCTGAAGCTTCAGGATACCGCCTTCGCCGCGCACCGCCTCGGAGATGAGGAACGAGCGAGCTTCCGGCATGTAGAGCGTGGTGGGGTGGAACTGGATGAACTCCATGTTGGCGATGGAGGCTCCGGCTCGGTACGCCATCGCCACACCGTCGCCGGTGGCGATGGAGGGGTTGGTGGTGTGCAGGTAGGCGTGCCCGGCGCCGCCGGTGGCCAAAACCGTGGCATCCGCCGCGATGAACTCCACCGCGCCGGCGCGGGTGTCGAGCACGGTGGCGCCCAGCACCGTGCTGCGGAGGGTCCCATCCTCGGTGGGCAGCGACTCCACCACCAGATCCACTGCGGCGTGGTGCTCCTTCACGGTGATGTTCGGGTGGCGCTGAACTGCAGCGACCAGGGTCCGCTCGACTTCCCGACCGGTGAGGTCTTTTGCGTGGACAATCCGGTGCCGGGAGTGCCCGCCCTCGCGGCCCAGGCTCAAAGCCGGGCCCGGTTCGCTCCCGGAGAGCGAAAACTCCGCGCCCCACTCGATCAGCTCGAAGACGCGGGATGGGCCCTCGCGCACCATCTGCTCCACCGCATCCCGGCGGCAGAGACCCGCTCCGGCGACCTCGGTGTCCTCGATGTGAAACTCGGGGGCGTCGTCCGCGGCGATGACGGCTGCGATGCCGCCCTGTGCGTAGTTGGTGTTGGACTCCCGATCCTCTTTTTTGGTGACCAGGAGGACCGAGGCGAACTCGGCGGCTTTCAGAGCGTAGGTGAGACCGGCCACCCCGCTTCCGATCACCAGGATCGTCTGCTGCATCAGTGCCTGTTCGGGACCGGCACGGAGCCATCGGTCCCAGGGGATCCAAAAACTGCGTCCCGCTCGGGGACTTGGCTTATTATAGGCGACCGGAACCGGTTCCTTCGTTCATTCGATATCAAGCTCACCTCGCATCCGAAGATGGGGTGGTGAGCTGTGTCGCTGCGGGGTGGGGCCGGCGCCAGCGGGGCGCCGCGGTGGAGGAGTCGCGTCCGGCGCGGCGGAAGTGAACTCGTTGTCGTTGTCGTGCCTCCGAGAGTCTGTTTTATGAGTCGAGTATCCGATGCAACCGCTGCCCTCATCGAGGAGCGCGTTGTCTGGCTGGATTCCGAGATGGAAGCCGCCATCGCTTCCGCCTCGCCCGATCTGGAACTGTATCGCTGGGCCCGCTACCACCTCGGCTGGCACTCGCAGAAACTGGAGCCGCTGAGCGCCGCCGATCGGCGGAAGCATGGCGGCAAGCGTCTGCGCGGCGTGCTCACACTGCTCGCGGCCGAGGGCGTGGGCGGGGATGGTCCCGCTGCCGCTGCCGGCGGGGCAGCCGTGGAGTTCATTCACAACTTCTCGTTGGTCCACGACGACGTGGAGGACAACGACGAGGAACGGCGCCACCGTCCCACCGTCTGGAAGCTGTGGGGCATCCCCCACGCCATCAACGTCGGCTCGAACATGCAGGCGCTGGTCGACATCGCGCTGCTGCGCCTGGCGGACCGCTACCCGGCCGAACGCGTGGTCTCCGCCTTTCGCACCCTGACCCATGCCACGCTTCGGATGACCGAGGGCCAGTTTCTCGACATGTCGGCGGAGAATAGCACCGAGGTGACCGTGGAGCGCTATTTCCGGATGACCGGCGGCAAGACGGCGGCTCTCATAGAGGGCGCCCTGCGGCTCGGCGGCCAGTTGGGCGGGGCGGCGCTCGATCGTGCCGAGCGGCTCGCGGAGTTCGGCCGTCACTTCGGCCTGGCGTTTCAGTGCTGCGACGATTATCTTGGGATGTGGGGGCGAACCGAGGTGACGGGCAAACCGGTGGCGGCCGACCTGATTCAGGGCAAGCGCAGCCTCCCGATGGTGCATGCGCTGGTGAGCGCCCCGGCCGACACCGGGGCCGGCGCCCGCCTGCGAACCGCGCTCGCGGAGCGGGATGTGCCGGCAGCGGATGGCTTGATGCGGGAACTCGGCACGCCGACCTGGGTGCTGGAGCGGGCCGAAGAACACACGCGACTCGCGCTGGAGTCGCTCACCGCCGCCGAGCTTGCGGAGCCGTTCGGCGGCGCCATTCGAGATATCGCCCAATACGCGCTTCAGCGGGACAGCTAGCCAACACCATGCCCCACGCGGTGGCCGTTCTCGGGGCCGGGAGCTGGGGGACGGCGCTCGCCTGGATTCTGGCCCGATGCGGAGGCGATGTTCGGCTCTGGTGCCGCCGGGAGGAACAGGCGGCGCAGATCCGCGCCGAGCGCCTCAATCGGCAGTACCTGCCTCAGTTGCAACTGCCGGACTCCATCACGGCGACCCACGATCTCGCGCTCGCAGCCATCGGGGCTGACCTGGTGGTGGTCGCCTGCCCGACCGCGTCCGTCCGCGCCACCCTGCGGGCGCTCGTCGAGGCGGCCGGCGTCCCTCCGGGGATCACGCTGGCCGCGAAGGGTCTGGAGCGAGACACCGGCATGCGCCTGAGCGAGGTCGCGATCGAAGAGTTGGGTCCGGCGCCGCGCCTCGCGGTGTTGTCGGGCCCGAACCTCGCCGGAGAGATTGTTCGGGAGATCCCCTCCGCCACCGTCATCGCCAGCCACGATCCGGATTGGGCACGCAGGCTCCAGTCCCGGTTTGCGACGCCCTTCTTCCGGGTGTACACCAACAGCGACGTGGCGGGAGTGGAACTGGGAGGGGCGCTCAAGAATCCCATCGCCATCGCGGCGGGGATCTCGGACGGTCTCGGCTTCGGCGCCAACACGCGGGCCACGCTGCTCACGCGCGGGCTGGCCGAGATCACCCGTCTCGGAGAGGCGGCGGGCGGCAGGGCGGAGACCTTTCGCGGTCTCTCCGGCCTCGGCGACCTGATGGCGACGGCGGGGAGCCCCCTCAGCCGGAACTATCGACTGGGCATGGCGCTCGGTTCGGGCGTTCCGCTGGCCGAGGCGCTGGCCTCGCTCCACCAGGTGGCGGAGGGGGTGCCCACCACCACGGCGGCGGTTCGGCTTGCGGCGTCGCTGAACGTCGACATCCCGCTCCTCACAGAGCTTCATGCGCTGTTCTGGGAACATCGACCGGTGGCTGAAGCCGTTCGCGGTCTCCTCTCGCGACCCTATCGAGACGAGTAGCTGCGACGGTGGTTTTCCGCGTGCCCCGTGCGCGAAAGCACCGGTTCACGGGAGAGGCGAACCCGCAAGCATGAGTCAGTCGTTGTGGTATCGGGTGGCCAACGATCCCGGCTCCCGTCGGCTATACTGTCTGCGTTCCAGTGTTCCCTGGAACGCATTCCGAAAGTTGGAGAGACGCTTCATGCGGGCACGAACCGCCTCCCCCCGCCCGATTTCACGGGCCCCGCGCTGGCTTGCCGCCGGCATGGTCGTCTGCGCGACCCTCTCCGCGTTCGCGGTACAGGCCGCTGCCCGGAACTCCGCGGCTGCGGTTCGGTCGGCAAAGTCCATCGACTTTTCCAGATTGCCGGATGCCACAGGGAAGCGGCGAAGCCTTTCAGACTTCAAGGCGAGCAAAGTGGTGGTGCTGTTGTTCCTTGGAACAAAGTGCCCGATCTCCAACAGCTACGCCGAGTCGGTGAGCAAGCTGGCCGACAGCTACAGCGGGCGTGGTGTCCAGTTCATCGGGGTGAATTCCATCCTGGAGGACTCCGCCGCCGACGTCGCGGCGCATGCGCGAGAGTTCAAATACGCGTTTCCCGTGCTGAAAGACTCGGATCAGAAGCTGGCGGATCTGGTCGGCGCCCGGGTGACGCCCGAAGCCTTCGTGCTCGACGCCAACCGGCGAGTTCGCTATCAGGGCCGGCTGAACGATCAGTTCGCCAGCCGCGTGCAGCGCCGCACCCGCGTGACGCACACCGAGTTGACCGATGCCGTGGAAGCGCTCCTTGCCGGGAAACCGGTGCTGGTCGCGCAGTCGCAGGCCGTCGGCTGCCCGATCGCGCGGCCCGAGAAGAGCACCTCGGCGAGTCTGGCCGTCTCCTATCATAGGGATGTGGCGCCGATCCTTCAGGAGCGGTGCCAGAGCTGCCATCGACCCGGCCAGATCGCGCCGTTCTCGCTGACGAGCTTCGCCGACGCGAAGAGCTGGGCGAGCGAGATCAAACTCTTCACCGCCAACCGGCAGATGCCGCCCTGGAAGGCGGAGCCCGGCCACGGGGCTTTCCACGGCGTCCGGCGCATGCCCGATGCCGAGATCGCGACCCTGGCCCGGTGGGCCGATGCCGGGGCGCCCGAAGGCGACGTTCGGCAGGGGCCGCCCCAGAAGCAGTGGTCCGATAGCTGGTCGCTCGGCACGCCGGACCTTGTTCTGACCATGCCGGATACCTACACGGTGGGCGCCAGCGGCGAAGACGACTTCCGCTGCTTCGTGCTTCCCACGGGACTGATGGACGACAGGGAAGTGGTGGGGGTGGAGATCCGCCCGGGCAACCCCAAAGTGGTTCACCACGTTCTGAATTTCATCGACACCAGCGGCCGCGGTCGGCAGTTGGACGAAAAGGATTCCGGTCCCGGCTACGCCTCCGGGTTGGGCGGCGTGGGGTTCTTCCCTAGCGGCAGCATGGGCGGCTGGGCCCCCGGCAACTTCCCGCGCTACCTGCCTCAGGGTGTGGGGATGCCGCTTCCGAAGGGCTCCGACATCGTGATGCAGGTCCATTACCACAAGACCGGCAAGGTGGAGCAGTACAAGACCGCGATCGGACTCTACTTCGCCAAGAAGCCGATCGAGAAGCGCTATCGGGTCTGGCCGCTCACGTCACTCGGCATCGACATCCCGCCTGGCGTCGAGCGCCACGAAGTGAAGGCGAGCATGGTCATTCCGTGGGACACGCACGCGCTGAGCGTGACGCCCCACATGCATCTGCTCGGCCGCGAGATCAAGGTGACCGCGACGTTGCCCGACAAGAGCGTGCGGAAGATGATCTGGATCAAGGACTGGGATTACCGCTGGCAAGACACCTACGTCTACCAGGATCCCCTGCCGCTGCCGAAGGGCACGCGTCTCGATCTGGTCGCCTACTTCGACAACAGCTCCAAGAACCCGCTCAACCCGAGCACGCCACCCAGGCGAGTGACTTTCGGAGAACAAACCACCGACGAAATGTGCTTCGCCTTCGTCGGCTTCACGATGGACCAGGAGCTCCCCGGCCAGCAGCCTCGCCTGCTCCGCGGACTCTTCGGCGAATAGCCGCGCCCCACCCGTCCGGTGGCCGAAGCTCGGCCACCGGACAACCCGCCCCAGGAGCCCGACCCTGGGGCGCCCCTGGGATCGCGGGCATCTTGCCCGCTCCGTGCGCGCCAACACAGTGACGAAGGCAAGCCTGCGTGAAGCGCACGTTCCCTCACGCGCCGGGCTCGGACTCGTCTTGGCCGCAGCAGTGGCGCCAGTCGTGCGAACTGCGCAGAGAGCGGGAACCCATTCAGGGTGACGCGGCGCGGAGACCGCGAGGCCGGAGGCATTGTCCGGGCTGGGTTGAGTTTGGGCCGTTGGCCTGCGGATTGGGCACTCGGCCTGGATCTCGTGGCGCCAGGCGCGAGGCGTTGCCTCGATCCGAGTCACAGTTTCACCGTCTCACTCCGCAATCATCGTCATCCTCGGGCTTGACCCCGGGGGCTCAGCGACGTAGATGCCGCAAGCAGTTCTCGACCAGCGTGCCTGGCCGAGCCAGCCGGGGCGGTGCGCCAGATCGTTGCGAACGGATCCCGGCTCCGTGGAGTGGGAGTACGCGCAGGTCGGCTTCTGCAGGGATGACGAGGTGTTGGTGTTCGTCCGGATGAGTGCAAGACGGAGGTCATCGGCACAAATCCTGGGACGTAGCCCCCGGCAGGGATGAGGTTGGGCCGTTGGTCCGTGGACTCGGTACGGATGCCCGGATGTCGCGGCGTGGCGCCTCCGCCGGGGCGATCTGCGAGATCTGTCCTCGTCGATCGCGGAGTTTCCGGTTGGGCGTACTCTCCACTTGTGGGCCAAACCTCAGGAAAGCCCGCCTCTCGTAGATTGCCGCGTCGTTCGGCGATTCCCTACCCTGCCCGAGGACGTTTCGAACCCTGGACGAGGCTCTCGCCACCGTGCTTTCCGTCGCACGTCACTCCTCACAATGCCGTGCACGACGGTTGGGTGGTGGAAACTGGACCTGAGGGAGATCACCACGCCGGTCGTGACGGCGCCCACATCCGCTCCTGGGATCGCGGGCATCTTGCCCGCTCCCTGCGCGCTTGCCCAGCGCCAATTGCCCTGCGCGCGAGAAGCGCGATCGCCGCACCGGGTCAACGACTCACGATCATCACTCCCGCCCTGCAAATGAGGTCGCCGCCCGCAGCGCCTGATGCGGGTGTGGCAATGCTCTGAGATCCAGAGACCCTTCCGAGTCTGGAGGATGGAGGCCGCTCCCGTCTCCCCTAGCCGATCCCATGCGGATGCTCGGGCCGGCCATGAGGCAGAACAATGGTCGCCTCGTATCCGAGCTCGTTCCGGCAGCGTTTGTGATTCGCAGGGTGGAGCAGGACCGATTCGAACTTCGAGGGTCCGACCGGAAGCAGGGCCGCCCAATTTGATGACTCAGAACCAGGATCGATTTAGAACTGTAGGGACACACCGGGGTTTCCCGGTGTTCGGTGGGCGGGATGACCGGGCGCGGCCCAGAGGTCCGGCATCCCCGGCCGTTGGCCCTGGGAAGGACGGGTGCAGTCGAGGTCGGTATCTGCAGCGCGTCGGGCTGACGGACTGATATCCGGGCCCCCTGGTCTGTCGGGTTCGGACCCGAGTGAGGAGCACCGAATGGAGCCTGAAGAGTTTCAGACGGCGCGTCTGGCGCAGCGATTCTGGGCCGCCATGATCGACGGCATCCTCGAATTCATGCTGGTGGCGGCCGGCTATCTTGTCATCCATGGGTCCGAGTTCGCGGAGCGACTGACCAACTCGTTTGAAACGATAGGCGTGCCGGAGACGGATCTTCGAGCCCCGGTGGTGACAATGCTGTTTTGGCTGCTTTTGCAGGGGTATCCTCTTCACCTGCGGGGTCAGACCATCGGGAAGATGGCCATGAAGATTCGAATCGCGGATCTTCGCGGTGGGAAGCCGTCGTTCTGGCGGATTATCTTCTTGCGGTACGGGGTGGTGGGACTGGTCGGCGTGATCCTGGAGACCTTTGCCGGCGCCCTGGGGCTCATCGCGCTCATTGACGTGATCCCGATCTTCGGCAAGCAGCGTCGGTGTTTGCACGACTATTTGGCGCGCACCCGAGTCGTCGTGGTTACCGGATCGCTCCGCCCCCTCCGCACGTGATGGACTGCAACTCTCCCGGTTCGCGCCCGACAGGTCTCAATGGCGCCGCCATCTTCGCGGGACACGCCGCCGAAAACTGGGCGGCGTGCTGTCGTCAGGGGCTGAGCTGCTGGCCGCCGGTGACGTTGAGGGCCTGCCCCGTCATATAGCTGCTCTCGTCGGAGGCCAGGAAGACCACCACGTTGGCCACGTCTTCGTAGGTGCAGCCGCGGCCGAGGGGAACCTGGTCGACGTACTTCTTGCGGACCTCTTCCACCGTCAGGCCCCACTTGCGGGCGTACTGCTCGTAGAGGCTCTGGGTCCACAGGGTGCCGTCGAGGAGGTTGCCGGGGCAGACGGCGTTGACGCGGACCCCATACGGCGCCAGGTCGAGCGCCAGGCTCTGGGTGAGACCGATGCCGCCGAACTTGCTGGCGGCGTAGGCAGAGTTGCGGAAGCTGCCCTTTTTGCCGCTCTTCGAGTTGATCTGGATGATCGTTCCTCGCTTCTGAGGCGCCATCACCCGGGCCGCCTCTCGGGCGCAGAGGAAGTAGCCCGTGAGGTTCACGTCGAGGACGAAGCGCCAGTCGTCGAGCGGGAACTCGGTGATGTCGTGCGCCTTCAACACACCGGCATTGGCCACCAGAATGTCGAGCCCGCCATGGCGCTCGACGGCGGCGGCGACCATCGTCTGCACGTCGGCTTCCTGGGTGACGTTGGCGCGCACCGATGCCGCCTCGCCTCCAGCCTCGCGGATGGCGGCGGCGGCGCGCTCGGCGGCCTCGGCGTTCAGATCGGCGATCATGACTCGGGCGCCTTCCGCGGCCAGGCGGCCGGCCAGCGATTCGCCCAATCCCTGCCCGGCGCCGGTAATCAGCGCACTGCGGCCCTCTAACCGGCGCATGGAGTCTCCACCGGCACGCCACCGTAGAGTTTCAAGAGCGCGGTCTCGGCTTCCGGCGTCCAGTAGCGCCCGTTGAAGAGCACCTCCGCGATCTCGGGATGGCGCTCCGCGAGTTCCTCGACCGTCAGAAGCGGCAGGTCTTTGCAATGCGGGTAGATCAGGGTCTTGCCGACGAACACGCCTTCGCGCACGGCGTGCAGGCCTTCTTTGAGGGCGGGGAGACCGCCGACGGCGGCCACGACTCGATCCGTCGCCAGTCCGCCCGCTTCCACTTTGTCGAGCACGTTTTTCAAGTCGGCGATGGAGCTGCCGCTGGTGCCCCACATTCGCACGCCGCGGCTGGGAACCGCGCCGATGTCGATCCGCGCCTCGGCGCCGACAGCGACGCCGGCGAAGATGTTCATCCCGCCTCCGGGCGCCAACAGGGTGTAGGCGCGTTCGATCACTTCGGCGTTCGGCACCACGACGCAGATGTCGTCGCAGCCGTGGCCGCCGGTCTCCCGCTTCACCAGGTCATACAGCTCCGAGCCGAGCGCCCTGGCGTCGAACGTGACGAAGGAGATGCCCATCTCGGCGGCGCGGGCGGCAAAGCGCTGACGCAGGTCATCGAGACGGGCGCCGCCGTTCTGGCTGATGATGATCTTGGAGGGCGGGCTCGGAAGCGTCAGGGCGCGCTCGATGTGCATCTGCCCGATGGGGCCGCCCGCGCCGATGAACCAGGCCACGCCGCGCGGCGCGAGTTCGGCGGTCCGATCCCACCGATACACGTTGCCGGTCGGAAGTCCGGTGTACCAGTGATTGCGGTAGTGGACGCTGCCCACGTCGATCGGGATCGGGCCCGTCTCTCCCTGACCCTGGATGGCGAGCACGCCGCCCGGCGCCAGGAGCGTGGCGGCGGCCGTCGCCAGCGTGGGGTTGGGCAGGCCGTAGATGAGCACGTCGTCGAAGCCGCCGGGATTCTCATCGAGCAGCGCCTTGACCTCGGCTCGGGCTCTGGAAGGGTCGCTCAGCCAGGGATTCGTCATCGCCGTGAGCGCGGTCACGGTCACCGAGCGGAAGCCGGGGAGTTCGTCCGCCACCTGCTCGATCTGGTACATGTCGAGCAACAGCAGCAGCGCCCGTCCGCCCGGCTTCAGGCTCTTGCGCGGCTGATAGGCGTAGGAGGCTTCGACACAGGCCCAGGGCTCGCACAGCGCCGCCTGAGCGTGACTCAGCCGATCGGTCACCGGGAGCAGGTAGCAGCCTTCGTCGCCGTCCAGGATCTCGCGCCCGATGATCTGATACTGGCTGAAGCCGCCCGGCAGCAGGTAGCCGAACGCCATTCCCCGGCCCTGAAAGTAAACATCCGCCTGAATGAGGTAGCGGCTGCCGACCGGAAACCGCTCGCTCACCGCGGAGCCGGCTTCCACCACGGTCATCGCGGCTTCGTGGCCCATCACGATCGGCTCGGCCACCATGTCTCGCCCCTGAAGGCGGGGGTGCGCCGGTCCCAGATTCAGGATTTTGATGTCGCTGAAGCAGATGCCGCACGCGTCGATGCGCACCAGAAGCTCATCCGGTCCCGGCGAGCGAAGCTCTCGTTCGACGAGGGCAAGGGAGTCCAATCCGGAGCCGCTCAGCTCCCAGCACCAGGTGGAGGCCATCAGTTCTTTCTCAGGGTGGCTGACTCAAGCGTCAGGGCGAGGATCTTTATCGCCGGCTCGCGGGGAAAGTCAATTCCCACCAGTTGCTTCAACGAATCGACCGGCAGGGTTACTTGATTCACGTAGCATCGCGATGTCGGGTCGTCGCCGGTGGCGGTGTGCCGGTGGGTGGCCATGAACGCCACGCGCTCCCCGTGCCGGGGCGGATCGTTCCAGTGTGTAAAGGTCAGGCGCTTCTTGGACGTCGAGCCGTCGCTGTAATAGAAGGTGAACTCGGCTGAGGCATCTTCTCGGGTGGAGAGCGCGAGCAGGTGCACCGCAGTCCGTGGCAGGCCGGCGAACTGAAGCTGTTGCCCGGCGCACGCGGCCATGTTCGGCAGGCGATCCGCCTTGTTCGGGAACATGAAGCAGGCGCGCGGGCTCTCGATGTCGTTTAGCGGGCGGGCCCAGAGGCCGCTCGGGTAGAGCAGACTCGGCGCGAGGTTGCCGTTGGCCGAAGGTCGGGTCACATAGGGGGGCAGAAACTCGGCAGGAAGGGAGTTGCCGCGGGAGTCGATGTTTCCGTCCTGGCGGTTTACATCCGCGCTGATCCCGTCCACGTTGAAGTAAGCGTTGATCGGCAGCGGCGTGAAGGTGGGGCTGAAGACATTCACCGGCGCCACGAGTATGTCGGTGCCCTTGGAGCCGGGGGAAGTGCTGGCGTGGATCCCGTCGTGGAGGAAGTCGAGCACGCAGTACATCGGTCCGAAGTAGTACGGCACGCGGATCGGCACCTCCCGAATGATCGTGTCGCGCATCACCCACTCGAGGCGGGTCTTGCCCTTGCGCCGTCGCGTGTCCGGCTTCTTGCCGTCCCGGGCCGCCTTGCTCTCTTCAAGCCGACGGGCTTCTTCGCGAGCCTTTGCTTCTTCGCGAGCCTTTGCCTCTTCGCGCGCTTTCGCCTCTTCACTCATCCGCGAGCGGTCGTCCTTGCCCTTGCCGCGCTTCTTCTCCGACTCGCGAGCCATCTCGGCTTCCTCGTCGGTCAGCGGGACTTCTTCCTGAACTCGGGAGAACGGCGGCACATCCTCGGGCAGCGGCAGTACGTCGTCGTTCCACGAGGCTTCCGTGCCGTCGAGGTAGTACCAGTGGACGACGATCTTGTCGCGGTCCTTCTTCCAGGTCTCCGGCCCCATGTTGCGGATGCCGACGGTGATCTTCTCAATTCGGCCGGCGACCAGATCGGGCGACAGGCTGCAGCCTGCGAAACTCGGCGCGGGATCGCGATCGACCACCTCCACCGTCTCGCGGAACACTGCTTCACCCACAGCGGACGCGGGGCGGCCGTCGATCTTCAAGTCCCACTCCAGCACGTAGAACCAATCGTCCTTCGCGGACCAGGTTGTGAGGGGCTGTCCCTGCGCGTCGTTCGCGGTCACGTCCGCCTGCAGCGAAACAACTCGTCCGGGCGCCACGTCCTCCTTGATCGGCGTTGCGGGTCCTTCGGCGATGAGCGTATCGGAGTCCGTGGAGACACCGTGGAGGTACGTGGAAATCTTGCGCCAGCGGTAAGAGAGCGAGGCGGCGCCTGCTTTCCACGGGGCGGAGCCGTCGTTGCGAAGTCGAATGCGTGTCGGGTAAGTGGCGCCGCGTCGCATCAGGAGCGGCGTGGAGGCTCCCAACCAGCCGGGCCGCACCGCAGGCGCGCCGCCGATCTTCACCGGAATCCGATAGGGCGCGGTATCCTCCAACGGGAACGGCACGCGATCGTTGCCCACGAGCTGCGCCATGTTGAACTCCAGCTCGTAGTCACCCGGCGCCAGCGGCTTGCCTTCCTGGATCGGCGCGACACCGATGAGGTAGCTTTTGCCGACGCCGCGCGCATGGCCCGAGCTGTTCGTCGTGGCGCCGCGGTCCGCGATCACCTGCCCGTCCTTGAGCCACCGATAGGTGAGCACCGCCAGGTTGCTGGAGTCCCAGTCGGAGGTGCCGGTGTTCTGGACCACCACCTCCACCTGATACACGTGGCCCGGATCCATCACTCGGGGGGCGCCCGCGCGAATGAAGTGCGCGGAGTAATCGGCGGAGTGCTTGTACTGCAGCACCGCGGCCCGAAAGAGATCCTTGTAGAGCAGTCCGAACTCCAGGCTGGGGCCGATGTCGCTGCCGGTGGCGTAGTCGTTCCAGGAATCGACGACGATCCAATCGGGGCGCGCCTGAAGTACGCGCCGGATGTCGTCCACGAGGAGTTGACCATTGTCCCGTGGCCGGATGGTCGTCTTGCCGCCGGAGCCCGTATCGTCGTATCCGGGCCCAAGGGCCGCGGTTCGAAGCCAGGTGGTGTCGTTGATGCTCGCCTCAGCGCTGCCGGCGGGGTACGGCGCAACGGCGTCAAACGCCTTGACGCGGGCCTGCAGCACCGGCGTGCCGATCCAGAGGACCCGCGCGCCGAACTCGGCCTGCACCTGCTTCGAGGCTTCGGACAGCGTCTCCGCATCGATGTACTTCACGGCGGCGTCGCCAATGAGGCGCACGACATAGGCGGTGCCCGTCGGCGCCAGCGCGGGTCCGGCCGGGCTGCCGGCGCGGGCGGAGGGGAGCTGGACGGTGGCGCGAAACTCCGGCGGCACGTGCAGGAAGAAATCCCGAATCATCCCCTGGAACGAGCGGCGCGTCTCGGGGTCCTTCAGATCCACCGGACCGCCGTACTGGTCCGCAAGGCCGCTCAGGTCAAGGGCCATCCCCAGACGGGGGTAGTCGTGGGGGCGAGAGAAGGGCTGGTCTTCGGCTCCTCGCAGCTCCTTCAGCGCCTGCGACATCATGTCGAGGCCCTTCAGCGCGTAGGTCCGGCGGTCCGCCGCCCCGCCCCGGTACATCGCCAGGGCGACATCGATGCCGCCCGCAGCCATGGTCTGGAACTGCCCTCGATGCCACTGGGCGCGATCGTAGCTGAGCCAGGGCCCTGTGCTCTCCCAGGGGTGCGTGGTGAAACGGGTGGCGCCCTTCGGATCCCGAACATCCCGCACGCCCACCCCCTTCCGGGAATCGGCCTGATAGGAATAATGGTAGGTGGCGAAAACCAGCTTCTGGGTGGCTGCGGGCCGCGGTGCGGGTACATTCTGGGCGCTCGCCGCACTCAGCGACGCCGCCAGCGCGAGTCCGGCGCCGAGTAGGGCCATCCCCCCGCGGAGACGCGCTCCTACTTCGGCGATTCTTTGACTCGACTTCCGCATCTGCTCTACTCCCGTGGCGCCGCGGCTTCGGCGGCGCAGCTCCCAACCTCACTCATTTTTGGAGACCGGGTCCAAACTTGTCACCCGCTCAACGGCTAACTCTACAATGTGACCTGAATCCGGGCCTGTTTTCGAGGGCAATATCCCGGTATGCGTTATTTCAGAGGCGCAAGCCCGGCCCTGGGATCGCGGCAGATCCGCTCGTGTGGCGGACAAGGGAGCACCGTTGTAATGAGACTCTACTTCATGCGGCATGGCGAGGCGGAGGAACGCCACCCCCATCGTTCCGATGCCGAACGTGCACTTACCCCGCAGGGTGAGGAGGAGATGCGCCGGGTTGCCGCCGGCGTGCAGGCCCTCAAACTGGAGTTCGACGTCATCCTATCCAGCCCCCTCGTTCGGGCGCGGCAAACCGCTGAGCATGTCGCCCGCACGCTCGACATTGAGGATCGGCTCACCCTCACTCCGGTTCTCGGTGGCGGCTGCCGGATGGGCGATCTTCAAAGCCTGCTCAAGAATTGCTCCACACGCTCTCGAGTGCTGCTGATCGGTCACGAGCCGGACTTCAGCATGCTGGTGGGAAGTCTCATTGGGGGCGGAATCGTCCGTATCCGCAAGGCATCGCTCGCGTGTCTGGATGTCGCAGTGGTGCAGCCGGGTGGGGCCGAACTTCGGTGGCTCCTGAATCCGGAACACCTGGCCGCTCTGGCGCCGCCCCTGGAATAGCGGGGGCCGAACGGCGGGCCGCAGTCAGGGCTTCCACCGAGTCGAGGCGATGTACCGGTCGCTCTCAGGAGAGTCGTTGAAGTAGTAGACTGCCACGAGCGTGCCGTCCGGTAGGAGCGTGGTGCGTGGATAGCCTAGGTCGTGGCAACCGCCGTCGGTGCGAAGCAGCACCTCGTCGCTCCAGGTTTCCCCGGAGTCGGAGCTCAAGCGGGCGCGGATCCCGAAGGGCGCGTCGCGATAGCCGTAGATGAGACAGAGCCGATCGTCCGGCAGCCGGGTGAGGGTGGCGGGATTGCCGCCGAATCCGGTGCTCGGCGCAGGTCGCCCCACGAGCGACCATGACAGGCCGTCGTCGGAGCTCCGATACAGATCGAGCCAGCAGCCATCGTTGATGTCCGGCCCGCGCCGCCGGCATCTCAGCGTCGAGAGGAGGTCGCCGTTGGGAAGCCGGAGCGATGCCGGCATAATGGTGTAGCCTTCGGGCTCGGGGCCGATCCACGAACGGAATTGAAAACTTCGGCCGCCGTCTTCGGTCCGCGCACAGAACACGCGTCCCTCACGCCCGTCGGATTTCGCGGCGGTGAGGAATACAGTCAACTGATGAGGGCCATCTACAATGCCGTCGGTTCGGCCCGCGATTCCGGGGAGACCCAGATCGCCGAGGGCGAACGGACCGCTCCAGGTTCGACACCGATCGAGGGACGTGTAAAACCAGGAGATCGCTCCGGCTGCGAGACCGGTCCGGCCGACCATCCACACGAGCTCGGGCGCTGTGAAGTCGATGGGGTCGGGGCTGGGAAGGATCCGTTCTCCGGCATCCAGGAACGAGGAGATCTTGAGTTCCGGCTCCACATGCTCGTCCGCCGAGAGGCCGCGACCACCCGGGGTGGCGCAGCGGCAGGGCTCTGAGGTCCAGGTTCTGCCTCCGTCCAGGCTGCGCGCCTGCACGGCGGTGAACGGACGGGTCCGGTCGCGGGTGTGAAACCCGCCGCCCGGATGGTGGCTGCCGACAGTGAAAGCGGCGACGATTTCCTCGCCCCAGGACCAGATGCCGTAGTTGGCGGGCCAACCGGCATAGCGTCCCGGCTCTCGATACACAACTGTGTGCTGCATGAAGTCTCGTTCAAACCAGCCCGCCCGGATGGTGCCGGGGCTTGCGTGAAAGCGCACTCTCGGAGTGTGCAACGCATCACTCCGGGAGTGCCGGCTCAGTCGCCATACTCTGTGTGGGCAGCGGTTTCCATCTGCCTTCCCGGGATGGTTGCGGAGGATCATCCCGGGATTTTTTTGTTTCCGGCGACGTCGAAGGCTGAAGCCCACCGACGCTCGACCACCTGGCTGAACGCTATTTTTGTTGAGATCGCGGCGCACCCCGGAAGGTGTGGTCTTTTTCATAAAGAACCGTCGCCGCGACGCCATTCTTTATACCAGGCAGCGGGGCGACCTTCTGCCTCCCCGGGGTGGTTGCGGAGGACTGCCCCGGGGCTTTTTTTGTTGTATCCGCAAGGCGGCTCCAGGCGGGAGTCCAACAGCTTGGACCGCTGCGGCTCCATTGGGGGTAGGGATTGCGGTCGCCGTGGGAGTAACTCTTTGGCGAGGTAATCCGGCAATGACACCAGCAGAGCGCTATTCCCAGTGGTTGAACGACACCGCCCGCGGCCTGAGGGCGGCCGACCCGTCGCCGGGGAGCGCTGCGGAGACCCGGGAGCGTACCGCTCGCATTCGGGCTCGAATGCGGGCATCCGCAGGGGATTGGCCGGAATCCCCCGCGCCGCTTCAGCCCGAGATGCACGGAGAGCTGAAGCGGGATGGCTATCGAGTCGAGCTGATCACCTTCCAGACGCGACCGGGCTGCCACGCGACTGCGTCGGTCTACGTGCCGGATCCCTTGCCGGCGAAGTGCCCGGCGGTTCTCTGCGTTCATGGTCACTGGGCAGGGGCCCGGCGCGATCCCGTCGTGCAGTCCCGGTGCATCGGCCTGGCGAAGCTCGGATTTGTGGCGCTGACTCTCGACGCGTGGGGCGCCGGGGAGCGAGGCACCCTCATCGGGACCAACGAATACCACGGCGGTCTGCTGGGCGCTTCGCTCTGGCCGGTCGGCACGCCGCTCTATGGGATGCAGCTCTACGACAACATTCGAGCGCTGGATTATCTCCAGAGCCGCCCCGAAGTGCTTCCCGATCGGATTGGATGCACCGGGGCCAGCGGTGGGGGCAACCAGACCACCCAGCTTTCGGCGTTCGACGATCGGATTCAGTGCGCCGTCCCGGTCTGCAGCGTCGGCACCTTTGCCAGCTATCTGACCGCCGCCTGCTGCGTGGACGAGATGCTGCTCGACGCGCTCTCCTTTGCCGAAGAGGGCGATCTCCTCGGTCTGGTGGCGCCCCGAGCACTCATGGTGATCACCGCCACGCGCGACAGCTTCCATTTCGGTCCCATCGCTTCGGCGGAGGCGGTCGAGCGGGCAAAGGGATACTTCGAGGCGCATGGGGTGGGCGACCGCGTGCGGCACACGCTCTTCGAATCGGGCCACGACTACAGCCGCCCCATGCGGGAGGCGATGTACGGCTGGATGGCCCGCTGGCTCAAGGGGCAAGGCGACGGCTCTCCCATCCCGGAACCGACGATTCAAACCGAAGATCCGGAACTGCTTCGCTGTTTTCCGAAACCGTTTCGACCCGGCCGGGTGATGACCACGGTGGAGTGGGTTCGGCAGCGGGCGGAGGAACTGACGGCCACGGAGCGGGCGCCCACGGATGCTGGAGAGTGGGCGACGGAGCGTCGTCGGCGAGTGGAAATCCTGAAGAGTATTCTCCACCTTCCAAACTCCGGCGCTGCCCGGCACACCGCGCCTCCGGCCGGCGCCGGCGCCGGCCGCTCCACGGCGGAGCTGGAGGTGGAACCGGGCGTCTCGCTTCCCATTCACCTTGAACGCCCCGCAGAGCCACGGGGTGGAGCGGCGCTGCTGCTGCACCCGCTCGGCGGCGCTGCGGCGCTCGACACCCCTCTGGCACGGGGCCTCGTCGCCGAAGGGATCACGGTCATGGCGCCCGATCTTCGGGGCTGCGGAAGCATGGTGCTGAAGGCGCAGGGACTCGGCGCCCAGATCCCCGATCACAACCTCTGCGAGTGGTCGTTCTGGATCGCGCGGCCCCTCTTCGGACAATGGGTTCACGACATTCGGCAGGTCGCCGCAGCCGCGCGAAAACTCGGGTCACCCTCGGATCGCGTGGCTCTCATCGGCTGGAAGGAAGCCGGGCTGACCACACTCGCCGCAGCCGCGCTCGACTCCTCGGTGCGGGGAGTCGCCGCCCTGGAGGCGCCCGCGACCTTCACCCAGAGCGGGGTTCCCCACAACGTGCGGATGGTGGCCTTTCAGCCCCATCTGCTGAAGGTAGGTGACGTGCCGATGCTGGCGGCGCTGGCGGCTCCACGTCCCGTGCTGATCGGCGACCCCATCCAACTGGATGGCTCCCCCGTCGCCGAGGCCGGACTCCCACGGCTGGCGAAGCTGCCGCTCGCCGTCTACCGCGTCGCGGGAGCCGGAGATGCCTTCACGCTGAACCGGGGCGAAAGTCCGTCCGCGCAGGCCGTTCGAATCCGGGACTGGCTGCTGGACTAGAACCCGGGCCCGGCGTGGCATGCTGAATGGACGGGCGCCCTCGAATTCCGTTCGTGCCCAGACTCGTAGGTTTCGCCCGACGAGATGAATTCCAGTCTGCTCGCAGCGCATCCTGGATCCACTTCTTCAAAGGTAGGGCGCGAATGGCGCGGATCTCTCGACGCATCCTCTCCTGGCGAAAGAGTGAAGTGGGGCTCCACAGCAACTCTCGAAGAGCGATCGCCTCTTTGTAACCAAGCCGATACCCCCGAGACATGAAGAGGCGGGTGCAGCGTGGGCTATCCGAGAGCAACGATGCTCGGAGCAAGCCCGGGATCGGTTGGTCGTCTCGGGTCTGCGCGTTTAGAAGCAGGAGCAAGACTACGGGCCGATCTCGTTCCACGGCGGCAATGGCGGCTGGAGCCAGTTCCTGGTTCGTAAGAAGTCCTCGGGAGCGGCTCTCGGTCACAAGGCGAGCCACCACGGCCAGGTCGCCGACTTGCGCAGCAGTGTACAGGTCAGTACGGAGCCGGGATGCATTTGGGATCTCGTTCTCGGAGCCGACCAAAAAGCTCCATGCCGACGGAACGACGAGTGTGAGGTACGCCACCAAGCAATGCGCTGCGAGGACTCCCCACGCCAGGCGGACCCGACGTGAGATGTGGCGCCGCGTCCTGGGTTGGTTCAGGTAATCGGGACTGAGTCGGAGGCGAGATTGCTCTCCGGATCGACGAATCGGCTCCTGCACGGCGGGACGACTCCTGGGTTCTCCTCGGGCCGCGGAACTCCGAAGCAACCGCAGCCCAACCCCCGCGACGCGGAAGGCGAACCCCTCCGTGAGAGTACGACTCGGCCCCTTCAGCTTCATCGGAATGCGCTGAGGGCTGTGAAAACCAATATTCTGATCTGACTAAAAGCATTGTGTTGACGCCGATTGAACTCGGCGGATAACATTTATTTGACGCGGTGGGAGACCGAAAGGGGATCTCCGTCCGTTCTCCTGTAGCTGGACGCGTCCTTTGGACTGGTTTCACTTCTCCCAGAATCTGGAGCGTTTGTATGAATCCGTCAATGCGTAGCCGAGCCCGCACTCTGCTTGCTGCGGTGTGTGTCGGGCTGGGAGTTGTGGTTGCCACCTCTTCGCCCGCCGCTGTCGCGACCCTCGCGGCTCGACCCACTTTCGGTACCCATTTTGAAGAGTTCGAAGCCTACGACATAAGTGTCGCATTCACCGACTGGTGTCAGCCGTATGTCGATGAGTCCCCCTACCACGAGATCTGGTCCGATCTGGATCACGACTCGGTCTACGAATTCTATGGCAGCACCAGCGGTCTGAGCCAGACGTGGACCGTTGCCAACGAAGGCGACGGCGACTTCTTCTGGAAGTTGAAGTGGTTCTGGCAGACGCACATCACCAACCCACCCTTGAACGCCTATGACGAGCAAATGGTAGGTCCCTACTACACACCGTAGACGGCGGGCGGGAGAGTCTCCTCGGGGCATCTCGATCAGCGGCGGCCGGGCTCACGCCGATGGGCATGCCCTCTCGGTTGCTAATTGCCTAATCTCGGCTCCGCGGGCCCCATTTGAGACCGCCGTTGGAGCTACCGGGGGGATTGTATTGTCACCAAACATGTCGACTCCCTTGTTCCTGAATTCTCGCAGCCTTCAGCGGTTTCGTACGGCCGCAGCCGCCATCGCGCTCTTGGCGGGGTTGACGCCCGGGGCCTCGTTTACCAGCAGCGCCCAGAAGGCCGCGACCAGACCGCGTCATTCGGGGCCCCCTACCGTCTACGCCTACACGGAGATCAAGACCATGGAGCGCGGGCCAACGGCGCGCACCATGAAAGCCTTTCCGGGCGATGAGCGACGCATTGTGCGAAATGGCTCGGCCTACCGGGTGGAACTTCGCATTCCCGAGACTCATCGGGTCCACACCATCGTCTTGAACGATGGTGTGGACAAAAACCTGGAGTTCCAGTACCGGCCCGAATCCGGCAACGCCAAGCTGACCCTGGAGTCCACCCTCTTTTTCTTTGCCCGAAAGTACCCGAAAGAGTTTCGAGCCCACTACGTCGATCCCCATCTCGCTCGGATCGCTTCGGCGGGGCCGCGCTGTCCGCCGTTCCCGTACTACGATGGACCGGAGAGCCTGGGGCGGCTGACCTTCCATGGTTCCCCGGGTGTCCCATGGTCTCTTGTGGAGGGGATGGAGATGGTGGGGCCGTTTCGGTGCCGCAAGTATCGGTGGCGCGGCACACGGCAGACCTCGGTGGCGCACTGCTGGGTTGACGAAGCGACTTCAACCGTCGTAAAGCGAACGCACGAAGCCACGGAGCCGGGCCGGTCCATACGGGACACGGTGGAGATTCGGGAACTCACGATCGGCCAACCCGTCCCGATGGATGAGTTTCGATTGCCTCCGGGCGCGACGTGCCGTCATCCGAGCGCATACCACATCAAGGTGCCTCCCGGCGTGATCTCACTTCCGCAGCCCGGGGGAGGGATCCGGTTTTGAACCCCGCACTCCGCTCCGTCTGGGCAGGATGCATGGCCCTGACCCTCGCAGCATGGGCATCCGCGTCGGAGCCGCTCACGCGAAGAGTCGTTCTAACCGAAGTCCGGGCCCCTTTGCGGCGAATTGCAGCCGAGATCGAGCGGCAAACCGGGACCCCTATCCATCTGTCGGATGAGATTGCGGCCGACCCGCTCTCGGTGATTCTGAAGGATCGCACGGCGGATGACGCCCTTCGCACGATCGCGGATGTGATGCACTACCGGATTCGGAAGAGTGCGAACGGCGCCGTGGAACTCTCCCTCGACCCGGCATGGGCCACGCTGGTCAGTCGCCTTGACACTCAGATGGCCGAGCGTGATCGCCGGGAGGAGACGGCGCGTGTGGATGCCCTGATGGCCGGCCTGGAGGGGCTGGTCGCAAAGCAGGATGGTCCGGTGGGTGGGGCGCCGTCGGAGATGCAGCGGGCGCTGGGTCGCGCCGTGGGGCAGTGGATTGCCGGTTTGGGTTCCGAAGCTCGACAGGCTCTCGCGCTGGCCGCTTCCCAGGAGATGGGCGTCATCGGCGCCGGCCCCCGGAACAGCCACATGGCGGACCGAACCCTCTTTTTTCAGCCGGTACTCTCGGCGCCGTCAGCGGTTCGGGAACTGCTGCAGACGAGTGCCGCGCAGGATCCCGGGCTGGCGGAGACGGTGGGATCAGAGGGCGCCGCGGTGGGGATCTCCACCTTTCCGGGCGCGGTGGGACTCACACTCTATGCGAGTGGGCGCTATGTCAATCTGGGCGCCGCCGGGATCGGGAGTTCCCGGTTCACCGCAGTGCGGAGCCGGCAGACGCAGGATCGCGCGGAGTGGACCCGGCAGCTTGAGATTCCGACACGCGCCGATCGTCGGTGGTTGGATCCCCGGGAGCAGCCCCTACCGGCGGCCACGGTTCAGTCGTGGCGCGCCATCCCGTTTTCCTGGACCGCCGACCCCCGGGCCGATCCGCGATTTCGTACCGCCGAAGACTCCGGACTGGCGCTCCTGACGGAGAAGGGCGGCCTGGAACTGGTTTCGGATGCCTGGGCGGATTCGCTACTTTCCGCACGGTCCGCAACTGCGGCACTCGTCGCCGTTCCGGCGGACACGGCGGCCGGCTGGGCTCGCCGCTTTGCCGCCGCCCACGGGAAACTCTACCGGGCCGTCGGGAATCGGCTGCTGCTCAGGTCGAACAGGGTGCTCTGGAGCCGCTGGGTGGAGCCGCCGCCTGTGACGGTGGAGGCGCTCCGTGCTTCGGTTCGAAAGAATGGACGCCTGAATTTCGGAGATTACCTCGCTCACGCCGATGTCATCAATGCCCACCGTGCTCCGGTGCTTGCCGTGCTCCCGGAGACGGATGGCATCCAGTTCCGAAGAGAAGCCATTTTCTTCCGAGGCGAGCCGCGCCTCTTCGGTCTGCTCCAGCGACATCGAGTTCCGGAGCGCGGTGAGAGTGCTTCGGCAGAGTCCGGAAGCGCCGACTTCAGCCGGGTGGCGCCCGCCGAGCGCATCCGCTTCCTCAAGTTGCTGTGGACCGGGCTCCCCATCTCCACCGAGCGTCGAGCGCAGCCACTGCGCGACCTGTACGCCGAGTGGAAGACCCGAGGGGACGTGGTGGAGATCGAGTTCGAGGACGCTCAGCGCAAGCTGCTGACGCGGCGCTCCTTCCCGCTTCCGCCCCGGTTCATCGAACGGCCGGCTCCGGCCGCCGCACCCTCGAAGTCCGGCAGGTAGCGGGCGTTCAGCGGACCGATCTCCGGTCCGCCGCTACCGTGGAGGCTCGACGGTTTCCCGATCCAAGGCGAGGGAGATGCGCGAAAGCAGGTCGGCGGGAATGGTGATCTGCCGAATTCGCTCTCGAACGCCCTGAATCACATGCTCTTCGAACACATACTCCGAGGCGCACCATTCACACCGGTCGAGGTGTTCCCGAACCTGCTGCATCTCGTCGGCCGAGAGCTCCCGGTCAACGTAGTCATCGAGACGACGAAAGGTCTCCTGGCAGGTCAGTTGATCGAGCTGGCTCATGGTGCGGCGGCCTCCGGAGTCAACGGGGCTACCAACCCCTGATCGACCGCGAGCTGCCACAAACTCTTCTGGAGGAGCTTCCGGCCGCGATGCAGGCGGGAGCGTACCGTGCCGATGGGTACATCCACAATGCCGGCAATCTCCTCATAGGAGAACTCCTCGATGAAGTAGAGTGCGGCGACCATCCGAAAGTCGTCGGGAAGGGCGTCGATGGCTCCGGCTATGTGGTCCATCGAAAGCCGCTCCAGCACCAGACCGGCCGGATCATCCGACCGCTGATGCAGTCCTGCGTCGCGCGTCTGAAGATAGAGGTAGAGATCGGGCGCATCTTCCAGCTCCGTGAGCTGTGGTTCACGTTGACGCTGTCGGTACTTCTGGTAGTAGAGGTTCGTCAGAATCCTCAATAGCCAGGCGCGGAAATTGGTTCCCGGCGTGAAGGTGTGGAACGATCGATACGCACGGAGCGACGCTTCTTGAACGAGGTCTTCGGCGTCGTCCCGGTTTCGCACAAACCGGATCGCCACCCCGAATGCGGACGGCAGCGCCGCCGCCAGGAGTTGTTCGAACGTCTCTCGACTCGATGGCATCAGAGAGCGCGAACGCGGGCGACACGGAAGCCGAGCATGGTGCTTCTAGATTCGGGCCGGAAAGCAGTGCGGGCGGAAGATCGGCAGGCGTCCGGCAGGCTGATCCAGGAGCCCCCGCGGATCACGCGGAGCGTGCCCTTCTCGGGGCCGGACGGATCCCGCGTCGGGCCGCCGGCATAGGCGTTGGGCGAGTACCAATCGGAGCACCACTCAAACGCGTTGCCTGCCAGGTCCAGCGCGCCGAAGGGACTCCCGCCCGCGGGCGCCGCGCCCACCGGTCGGGTGCCGTCGAAGCCGATGTCCATGGCAAACGTCGCCCGCGTGAGATCCGGCTGAGTGTTGCCCCAGGGAAACTTGCGTCCCTCGGATCCACGAGCAGCGTACTCCCACTCGGCCTCTGTGGGAAGGCGGCCGTCGGCCCACTTGCAGAAGGCGACGGCTTCATCCCAGGTGACGGCGATCACCGGCTTCTCATCGCCGATAAAGCGCTTGTTGGTCCAGTGGGCCGGGGCGCTTGCGCCGGTGGCCGCCATATAGCGGCTATACTGCGCGCGCGTCACTTCGAAGCGGCCGAGGAAGAAGGCGGAGACTTCCACCCGATGCACCGGACGCGTGTCGTCGTCGAGATCCTCGGAGCCCATCATGAAGGAGCCCCCGGCAACCGGAACATATTCGATACCGGTCCGGGGGTCGGTAAACGGGTTCATCCGAACAACTCGTGAACGGGCTCGCCCTTCTCGATGACCCGCTTCGGCTGACCGCCGACCGCGGGCACGGTTTGATCCGGGCCGATGCCGAAGGCGTGATACACGGAGGCGACGATGTCGTGAGAAGCGATCGGTCGCTCCGAGGGATAGGCGCCCTGACTGTCGCTGGCGCCGATGACCTGCCCGCCGCGGATGCCGCCGCCCGCCATGATCACCGGCACGATGGCGCTCCAGTGGTCGCGGCCGTCGGCGTAGAGCGGATCGCTGGCGCCGATGGTCGGCGTTCGCCCCATTTCACCCATCGCGAGGACCATGGTGCTTTCGAGCAATCCTCGAGAAGCGAGATCCTCCAGCAGAGTGGACATGGCCCGATCCAGAGTCGGCGCGAGGTGGGAGCGCATCATCCCTTCGAGATCGGTGTGAACATCCCACGCCAGTCGTCGGGGCCAGTTCACGGTAACGAAGCGGGCGCCGCCCTCCACCAGTCGTCGGGCCAGGAGCGCGCCCTGACCGACATGGTTTCGCCCGTAGCGGTCTCGCAGGCGATCGGGCTCCTTGCGGAGGTCGAATGCCTGGCGCACTCCAGACGAATCCATAAGGCTGAACGCCTGTTGATAAATCGCCTCCGACGCTCGGGTCGGCTCCACCTGCGCCAGCTCCGGCCCGCCGGCAGACGCCAACAGTCGGCGGCGTCGGGTCATTCGGGAGTGGGAAATGCCGGTGGGCGGATCCAGATTCTTGAGGGTCATCAAACCCTCGACGAGATCGCCCTCGGGAATCACCGCGTCGTACTCGGATCCGAGGTAGCCGGCGGTCTGCGCCAGCTTTTGCGGGGTGGCGTTGGTTTCGTACGCAATGTTGGGCACGAGCACCCAGGGCGGGAGCAGCGACTTGCCGCCTCGCAGGCGGGAGATGACCGCGGCCATGTTGGGATAAGCCACGGCGCCGTTGCCCATGCCGCAGAGCATGTACTGGTGACCGACAATGTGCGCGGGCGACGGATGGTGGACTGATCTCAGCAGCGCGTACTTGTCGGCCTGTCGCGCCAGCTTGGGGAACACCTCGGAGATTCGGATTCCGGAGACGTTCGTCTCGATGGGAGAGAACGGCCCTCGCACTTCGCTGGGCGCGTCCGGCTTGGGATCCCAGGTTTCGTGTTGGGGCGGGCCACCCTGAAGCCAGAGCAGAATGCACGCCTTAGCCCGAGTCGGAACTTCTTGCTCAGCGGCTTCGGCCCGGAGCGCCTGTGGGAGAGTCAGACCCAGCGCGCCGAGGGAGCCTACTTGCAGGAAGGTGCGGCGATTCACGCCGTCGCAGCACCGAGTGATCGGTCCACCGATATCGATCATGTTCCCACTCCGAGCTTGGAACGATTTAGCGATTGAGACACCGACCCGAAGTCGGGGTTGCACCCACCTGCCGCATCTCAACCAGTCAGGAATTATTCCCCCCCGGCGGCGGTGGTTCCCTGCGCCGTTCCGGAGGATTTTGTGTCCGCACCCCCGGCGGCCGCGCTGGTTGAGGGTGTGAGCAGCTCCGAGCCTCGCAGCATCATGGAGGTGGATGCCACGTCGAACTCGTAGGGCGCGGGCCTCCGATCGCCGGCCGGCAGTGTTCCGGCGAAGGCCAGCACGGAGTTCCACGCGGCGGCCGGCCTCAGACCACCCACCCCAGCGGCGAGATCGGGAAACGAGGCTCCGCTCTTCCCGAGCAAACCGGGAAGGAACAGATCCTTCATCGGGTAGACCGTGGCCACCGCAAGGAGGTACTCCACGCCACCGTTGCCGGCGGGGTTGAGGACGCAGGCGAAGTTCTTGGAGGCGGCGGGAGACTCGAACACGATCTCGGCCCGGCCGACGGGGTTCACACGCACCAGGATCAGGTTGCAGTCTGTGGAGGCCGTCATTTTCGCGACCACGATGCCGCTGGGGAGGCGATCCGCCCGCAGTTTGATATTGAGCGGGTGCTCAGGCGAAGCCTCGGGCGCCCGCGGTGGCGGTTTTGGGCGCTCTCGGGGCGGTGCGGCGGGCGCCGCTGCGGCGAGGGCGGTCGGGTCGGGCAATTCGGACGCGAGTGGCGATCGCGGGCCGGGTTCGGACACGAGCGGTCGCACCGGGACAGCCGGCTCGGCGGCGGGGGGGTTCGTCTCGAATCGAGGGGCCGGGCCGCCTCCGGGGACTGCCGGCAGCGGGACGTTTCGCCATTCCGGACCACGAACGGGGCCGGTTCCCGAGGGGGTTCCCGCGAACGGAGACGGGTCCGACGGGAGCTGAGTCTCGGGGCCCGCAGCCGGAGCGCTGCCCACCGGAGCGAGCGGTCCGGTGGGGCTGACGAATTCCCATCGAGGCGGCGGGAGGCCGGTTTCCGTGAGTTGGGCCGGCATGGGCGGCAGCGGCGAAAACGCGGTGAGGGTGCGGGGACCGTGGCGATTGGAGGCGAACGGAAGGACGCCTCGACTGAAGGAGGTGGAGAGTCCGAGGAGCACCATGCAGACGAGCGTCAGCCCGCCGACCTTGAGCCAGAGCCGGTTCTGCACGCTGGCCGCAACGGAGGCTGTCTGCTCTCCGTCCGATGCGTCGAATGCATCCAACTCGAGTTCCGTCAGGTCAAGGGGTTCCGGGAGAACGGAACCGGGTGTGTGTGCGGCAGTTTTCGCCTGCAGCCCGCCGTCGTCGTCCACGTTGCTTAAGTCTGCGTCCAACTCTAAGAGAACACGAATTGAGGATTCGTGTCGTTGAGACCCTGTTGGAGTATACGGGGGACAGCGGGAAATTGCCGCGTCAGAACGCAATCGGTTCGGGCGAGAGGCGCGGCTGCATCGAATTTGCTGCGAGGAACGCCATGGCTTCAGGTCCTCGAAACACTCCCTGGTAGCAGCCGATCGAGCGGACGCACGAGGATCCGAGGGCGCTGCCGTAGCGGAGACAGCCGGCCAGATCCTCTCCTCGCACCATGCCGGAGATGTATCCGGCGCAGAAGGCGTCGCCGGCGCCCGTCTGATCCACCACCTCGGTGGGGAAGTGGGGCATCGTGAAGACTCGTGAGCCCTCTACGGCGAGCAGCCCATGCGCCCCCATGGTGATGATGACGGTCCCAGCCCCGCCCCGGCGCAGCGCGGCCGCCTGTCGGAGCGGTTCGACCTCACCGGTCAGCATCTGCGCTTCATCATCGTTGGGGAGAAAGACATCGGTGTGGGGGAGCACCGGCTCCAACTCTCCAGCGTACCGAAACCCGGATGGGATCACGACATCCAGCACGGTGCGGATCCCGCTCTCTCGACAGCGGCGAAAGAGTTCCGCCAGTTCGCCGGGAATGAGGCCGGGCATCACCAGATAGCCGCCGAGGTACAACACCTTTGCACTGCTCAGCGCCGAGAGGGGCACGTCGGATGCTCGAAACTCACGGTTGGCGCCAAAGGTGTGGACAAAACGGCGATCCTGACCCTTACAGAGCAGGATCATGGTCTGGGAGGTCTGCTCGATTTCGGAGGTGCCGATAAGGCCAGTGTCGACCCCTTGAGCGGCCAGATCTTCCTTCACGAAGCGGCCGAAAAAGTCGTTCCCGACCTTGCCCAGGACGCCGACGCCGATCCCCTGCTTGGCGATGTTCACGCCGACGTTCGCGGCGCAGCCTCCGGTGAGGAGAAACATCCGATCCACTGCGACCAGATGCCCCTCGGGCGGGAGTTGATCCATGGGAGTGCTGACGTGGTCCGCCACCAGAATCCCGGCGCACACCACCTCATTCGTCGGCTTCGACATCGCTCACCCCCACGGAATTCCCCCTTCGGAACCGGACCGGACCGGCGGCTAATTGGGCGGCGAGAGGGCGTTTCCCTCCGAAGGTCTGTACTGGGAACCGGTGCAGGCGACCGGCGCCCCGTCATCGGGTGGTGGAATCCCGGGGGCGCGTTTCCGCGCCCCCGGGATGAGTGCGAAACCGCTACCGGCTCTGTCGGGCCAGTCGCGCTCGCCAGGTGCTCGGAGCCCCGAGCCGGCGCAGCGGAGCGGCGTGGAGGGAGGCGTGACGATCGTGATCGTCGGCGGAGGCGCGCTTGTTTGGGAACGCCTTGCCGCCGGCTTCCTCATAGGCCTTCCCGAGTTGAGCTTCGAAGAAGTCCCCCACGTAGCGCTGGATCTGAGCGTCTTTCAGGATCCGAGCCTTGATCGTGGCCACCTGCGCCTGGGCCGCTGCGGGCCTCGGATGCGTCTTGAGCAGGCGCTGACCGGCGGTCTGCAGCGTGAGGAAGTATTTCTGCTGATCCGCCAGCAGGCCGCCGTCCGCCATCGGGCCGTGGCCCGGCACCACCCACTTCGGATTGAGCTTTCGGGCCGCCGCTAGAGTCTGGATCCACTGGCTGATGTTGCCGTCGCCGACGTAGTTGTAGGGTCCGTTCACGCAGGCATCTCCCGAGAAGAGGATCCGCTCCTTCGGAAGCCAGGCCCATCCATCCCCATGCGTGTGCGCCACGCCGAAGTGCTTGAGCTCCACCCGAAGCTTGCCGTCGTCGAAGATCATCGAGTCCGGGAACAGCAGCGTGGGCGGTTGGAGGCGGCTCTCGGCGACATCCTTGCGGGTCTTCGCGGCGTCCTCCCAGCGTCCGGGCTTGTTGCCGTAGAGACCGGACTCGTACTTCTTCATTTCCTTGAGCACGCCGACGTGGCCCACGGGTACGGCGCCCTGCTCCACCCAAACCCGGTTCGCGTAGGCGTGATCGCCGTGATGGTGGGTGTCGAACGCAAAGCGAATCGGCTTCTGGGTCAGCTCCTGGATCTTCGGAATGATGACTTTCGCGCCGGACGGGAAGTTGGCGTCCACCACCAGCACATAGTCTTCGAAGATGATCCAGCCGTTGTTGCAGTGGCCGTTGCCCTTCAGATCGCCCTCGTGAAAGTAAACTCCCGGTCCGATCTGCTTCACGGTGTTCACCTGTGAGACCGCCGGATTCGCGGCCATCACGCCGCCCAACACCAGCGCGGCGCCCGTCGCCCCAAAGAGCGCGCTGCGGATCTTCATGCTCCCCCCAATCGCCCTGGCCGGGCCCCCTCGGTATCGCCTTCGGAAGGGACGTTCGGATCCCGAGGGCGTTTCTCCTCGGCATCGGGCCCGGATCGGCGCCTCGTCTTGCCAATCCTGCTTTCGTTTAGGAATTTCGACACCGGGAATCGTATATATGTGGGAGACTCGTCTGGGGCGCACTCGGTTGATGTTCGCCAGGCGAGGCCAGGGTGGCCATCATCGCCGAGACTCCCAAGAGGCCCTCACCCCTGTGAACGTTCTTGTTGCCGAAGACGACGTCACCAGCGCACTGGTGTTTGCCCGGACGCTGACGCGTCGCGGGCATAGCGTGTTGCTGGCGGAAGATGGTGTCGAAGCTCTCAAGGCGCTAGAGAAACAGCAGTTCGACGCGCTCATCACCGACTGGATGATGCCCCGCATGGATGGGCTGGAACTCGTGGAGCGAGTTCGAGCCGACTTCCCGCAGGCCCCGGTGATGATGGTGGTCACTGCCTACAACTCGGATGACCTCCGGAGCCGCGCCATTGACGCGGGCGCCGA
>SXGS01133108.1_pt1 | contig 54396 bp, 71 predicted proteins | sample 3174681 | NCBI WGS metagenome assembly SXGS01 (sample SAMN11356861, study PRJNA531348) | freshwater metagenome | isolation source: freshwater sample F1-80 | place: China: Fuxian Lake, Yuxi | collected 2017-12-25
ATCGAGACCGTCGGGAATTCCCAGAAGTCCGGCATCAGGCGCGGGTGCGGATAGGAGGAGAGGCCATGGCCGGCTTTGGATTTCTCCTGCCGGAACCCGTCCAGATCCGCTTCGCTCAGGCGTCCTTCCATGAACGCGCGGGCGTACATACCCGGGGAGGCGTGACCCTGGAAATAAATCTGGTCTCCGCCTCCCGGGTGGTCTTTGCCGCGGAAGAAGTGGTTGAAGCCGACTTCGTACAGCGTCGCGGCGCCCGCGTAGGTCGAGATGTGGCCGCCCACTCCGATGCCGGGGCGCTGCGCCCGGTGCACCATGATCGCGGCGTTCCAGCGCAGCCAAGCGCGGTACTTGCGTTCGATCTCTTCGTCGCCGGGGAACTCTGGTTCCTGGTCGACCGGGATCGTGTTGACGTAGTCCGTGGTGGTCACCATCGGTACGCCGACACTCTGAGCTCCTGCGCGCTGCAACAGCGAACGCATGATGAACTGTGCCCGTTCAGTGCCCTGCTCTTTGATCAACGAGTCGAGGGATTCGATCCACTCGGCGGTTTCGTCCGGATCACGGTCAGGCAACTGATTAGTCAGCACGCTCAGAATGTGAGAATTTTCTTCCCCAGCAGCCACATCCAACCTCTCTTGTGCAGCACCGCCTGATAGGCGGCATCGTCAAAGGACCTGCGTAAGGTGAGCGCAGGAATCCAACAACTACTCTAGACCGACGGCCTCTCGGATGCGTAGCCGGATGCGGACTGTGAAGCCGCGGATTGCGACTCGGACGGCAAACGCGCGGTAAGAAGCTTGATGCGGCGCGGTTTAGGGTGTTGTCTTGTGATAATGCACATAGTTGCTGCTCCGGGATTGGGTGCGGGATGGCAGACTTGGTGTCAACAACAGCAGAAAGGTTCGGGAGGATAACCGTGGGTGAGGCCGAAACCGGCACAGAAGACAACGTGGCGGTGCGATTGGGTTTCAAGGAAGGCGACCTGGTCCAGGAATTCGGATACGACGAGGATATCGATTTCGATCTCCGAGCTGATGTCGAAGACTTGATCGGATCCGACCTGATCGAGGAAGACGATCACGAGGTCGTGGATGCGGTATTGCTCTGGCACCGGGCCGACGACGGCGATCTGGTTGACGTCTTGATGGACGTGGTGACCTCGCTGGAAGACGGCGGCGTGATCTGGGTCTTGAGCCCGAAGTCCGGCCGGGACGGTTATTTGCCGCCTGCTGAAATCCAGGAAGCTGCGCCGACCGCGGGCCTGCATGTGACCAGCTCGGTGGGCGTTTCCGACGACTGGGCCGCTACCCGGCTGGTTCCGCGCAAGAACAAATGAGCCATGCCGCCGGGACGTCGCGCCAGGTGGTGATCGGCGAAGCGGCTCCGGAGTTCGCTTTGCCGAATCAATTCGGCGAGCTGATCCGGCTTTCCGGGCTGCGCGGGCAAAACGTGGTTCTGGTTTTCTACCCTTTCGCATTCTCCCAGGTGTGCACCGCCGAGATCTGCGAGTTGGCCGGCCGGTCGGCGGATTTCGATGCGGCCGGTGCGGCGTTGTTCGCGATTTCGGTGGACAGCAAATACACCTTGCGCGCCTTTGCGGCTGCCGAAGGCGTCGAATTCGGCCTGCTGAGTGATTTCTGGCCGCACGGGGCCGCAGCTGAGGCCTATGGCGTGTTCGACGCCGAGCGCGGCCTGGCCCGGCGCGGCAGCTTTGCGATCGACGCCGAGGGGATCGTGCGTGCTGCCTTCTTCAGTGAGGCCTCGCAAGCCCGGCCCTGGGCGGATTACCAACGGGCGTTGCAGGCCTTGGCCGGCTCGGATGGTTGAGCCGCAGCCTCCGGCGGCATCCGGAAGGCCCGGTTTGGGGCTGACCGGGTTCGTCGCGGACCGGGCGCGGAACAGTCCGCCGGCTTCCAGTGCCCAGGAGCTGGACCAGCAGGCGAGTTCCGAGCTGGAGCAGGCCGCGCAGATCCTTTCGGCCGGCCGGTTCGCGGTCTTGACCGGGGCCGGTCTGAGCACCGATTCCGGAATCCCGGACTACCGCGGCCCCGACGCCCCGCAGCGGAACCCGCTGACCTACCAGCAATTCGTCGGCGACGAGTCGTTGCGCCGCCGCTATTGGGCACGCAATCAGTTGGGCTGGCGGCACCTGCGCCGGGCGCAACCGAACGCCGGGCATCGTGCGATTGCCGAGCTCGAGGCAGCCGGGGCGATCACCGGACTGATCACGCAGAATGTCGATCGGTTGCACGAGGACGCCGGCTCGGTGAACGTGGTGGATCTGCACGGCAGGTTCGACCGGGTGGTCTGCCTGGCCTGCGGCACCGAATTCAGCCGGGATCAGATTGCGGTTCGCCTGGACGAATTCAACCCGGGATTCTTGGCGCGGGCCGAGGCGGGCGGGCAGATCGATCTGGCACCGGATGCGGATGCCGACTTGGACAGTGCCGAACTGATCGGTTCTTTTACCGTGGCGCCTTGCGAAGTCTGCGGCGGAATGCTGAAACCGGATTTCGTCTTTTTCGGCGAAAACGTGCCCAAGGACCGGGTGGAGCGAAGTTTCGGGATGCTGGCCGAGGCCTCGGCGCTGTTGGTCGTCGGATCCTCGTTGACCGTGATGAGCGGATTGCGTTTCCCGCGCCGCGCGGTCAAAGCGGGCAAACCCGTGGTGATCATCAACCGGGGTGCGACTCGCGGCGACGATTTGGCCACGCTCAAAATCTCCGCCGGAGTCAGCGAATCGCTGAGTCGGCTTGCGGCCCGGTTGTCGAAATCCGCGGGCGATCAGGTACAGTAGATATTCGTCCGGCAGCTTCGCTGCGGACGGTTGGGGCCTTTAGCTCAGCTGGTAGAGCGCCACGTTTACACCGTGGATGTCATCGGTTCGATCCCGGTAGGGCCCACCCAGGAAAAATCCCCGTCAATTCAAGGAACCCCGGTTCTGGCTGGCGGGGATTTCGCGTCGTTGTGGTCCTTTTGTGGTCCCGAAAGTTCCCCTAGATTGCAGTAAGTAGAAGCGTTCAGAAATAAGTGAAGGACCACAAAAGGACCACAGATTTTCCGCGTAGCCCGCGGACAAAAAACGCGCCCCCTTCGAGGTGGTCCTCAAGAAGGGGGCGCTGCAAACCGCGAGGGTTTGGCCGGGGAAGGCGTTCCCAGTTTAAACCCTCGTGCCTACAACGACGACGAACCACTGGCTGATGACTCCCAGCGCTATCGGTCGTATGCTGTGGCCATGTGTGGGCGACTGGTAGGCGTGAAAAACAAAATCGAGTTGGAGCACCGGATTCGCCAGCTGACGGACCCGGCGTTCTGGGACTATCTTCAGCGGACGAGCGACGAGTTCTCACGGATCAGCTCCCTGGGCAATTACAACGCGGCCCCGACGCAGGTTCTGACTGTGCTCAGTGAGCGCCTGATCGACGGGGAACTGGTCCCATCGATTGACGACGCCGTGTGGGGCTTGCTGCCGGTGTGGGCCAAGGACCGGGCGCAGGGGAGCAGGGCATTCAACGCCCGCTCGGAGACCGCCGCGGAGAAGCCGACTTTCCGATCTGCCTACACGAAGCGCCGGGGCGCTGATCCCGGCCAGCGGCTACTACGAATGGCAGAAGCTCGAAGGCGGCAAGCAGCCGTTTTACATCTACCCCGAAGCCGGGGAAGGGTTCTTTTTCGCCGGCCTTTACGACTGGTGGCAGCAAGATAAATCCGATGCTGATTCGTGGCTGATGTCCTGCACGATCCTGACCGCTGACGCCTCCGACGACATGAAGCACATCCACGACCGGATGCCGATCATCATGCCCGACGACCTCGGTGTGGACTGGATGAACTCGGCCACGACGTCGAAAGCGGATGTGGCCGCGATGATCGATGAAGCGGTTGGCCGGATGCCCGACACGCTCACCGCCCGCCCGGTCGGCCCGGACGTGGGGAATGTGCGCAACAACAACGCGGATCTGATCTTGCCGGCCTAGCTGGCGAAGTCGCGCATTGGCTTGGCTGGATTGCGCCGTTGAACCTGTGATGCAGGCAGCCAGCACTCGAATAGGGGTGACGTCATTTCAGTAGCGGTTTCCCATCGCCCGGAGTGCAAGTAGAGGATCAAAACCTCGTGCTTCGTCCAGGCCAGCGCAAAGCCATCTTTGATCACGACGGACCGTGATCGTTCGTAGTAGAGCCGAATCGATCGCGGCAACCGCCCAGCGCTACGCCAGAGACCGGTCGATCCTCGCCGGAATCGACGAAGTCAAGGACATGGCGAACAGGGAACAAGTTCTACTCGATCATGCTGCCGCTTCGCTGATCGTCTCAGCTCGGGATCATCTGCCGTCGGCATTGCACGCCCCCATGGCAGCCGGCATAGTCCTAAATGCTGGGGCGGATGTCTTCGCCGTGCAGCGACTGGTTGATGATTGGCCCAGGCCCGAGTACCACACGGGCCCGGGCAAGCCTTTGCTGTCGGCCGGGTAGGCTAGATCGGTGAAAATCATTGGCACTTTCCGCGACAGCGATGGCATCATGAGCGATGTGGTGATCGAGCGTGACGAATACCCAGACGACGCCATGGATCAACTCAAAGCCCTCGGCCCGGGCGGGTGTACTTTCCTGCATGTGAAGATCGACCGGTAAACGACGAAATTGCCCCACACCCGAAACCATCTAGGCGTCGGGGGTGGGGCAATTTTGGTTGGCGGGTGCCGGCTTACCGGGCGGCGCGGCGTCCGGTGGTTTCGAGGTTTCCCGCAGAGGGGTTGCCGTCGCGCCCACCGGAGGCAATCGAGGTGAACACGGACAGTACTGCTGCGAAGCCGGCCACGGAGGCCGTGGCGGCCCAGTCAATGCCGAACAGGCCGGTCACGCTACCGGTGGCCCAGAACGCAATAGCGGCCTGTGCTGCGGTCTTTGCGGCCCGCTCGATGGCCGCTGCCCAGAATGTGAAGGTGAACACTTTTTACTCCTTGGGGCTAGGCTCCGGTGAGGATTTTGAGGATGCGAATGAAGGCGGTGACGATGCTGCCAACGATGTAGGCTGCCGCCCAGAGAATGGCAATCGCCATGGCGGCCAAGACCGCGAAAAAGACTGCGGGGAGTGCCCGGGCGACCAGCGCCAGCGCCCGTTTGATCCGGGTTTTGATCATTGGATTCTCAGGACTTGCCCGACCTGGATCTTGTCCGGGTCGCCGAGGTTGTTGAGTCGGGCGAGGTAGTCCACGCTCACCCGGTAATAGGCCGCGATACTACCCAGGGTGTCGCCAGGGTCGACCACCCATTCCAGCCGGCCCGGGATGGTAAGCACTTGGCCGACCTGGATCCGGTCCGGATCGGCGATTCCATTGGCGGCGGCGATCTGTGCGGCCGTGGGGCCGTTGTAGTAAGCCTGGACCTGCGCGAGGGTTTCGCCGGCTTCGACCAGCCATTGGATCGGCCCGGCGGCCGGGGTAACCGGCGGCGGGGTCACGACCGGCGGGGTCACGGCTTCGGGCGTGGGAGCAGTCCCGGCCAGTAGGGCGTTGATCGAGGCGCGCAGTCCTTCCATGTCTCCGGGCCAGCCCGCCGGATCGATTTTGCCCTCCGAGGAGTATTCCTTGTGGCCGGCCTGAATACGGAGCTCCGGCGGGCGGTTCATCAGGTAGGCGCGTTCGAGGGCTGCGCCGAGCCGTGGGGCGGCATCGAGTTGTGCCGAGGTCCAATCGAACGGGGGTTCGCCGGCGGCTTCCATTTCCACGCCGATCAGGTAGTAGTTTCCGGCGTCCTGGGGGATGTCGGCGATTTGGCCCCGCCCGGCGTGGTTGCACAGTCCTGCTGCGACGACGTACACGGTTCCGTCGCGTCCGAGTCCGAGTTGGGCCAGTGGTCCTGCGAGGTTTGCTCGGCCGTTGGTGAGGACGTTGAGGGTTGGCATGTTGCCACCGCCTCGGGTGGCGGTGTGGTGCCAGAGGATTCCGCGAGGATCGTTGAGGGATTGTCCGGCGTATCCTCGGCTCTGCCAGCCGGGGATTTCGACTACTCGTAGCCCGCTGGTGCGTGCGACGTCGGCGAGGTTAGTCAGGAAAGGCATGTTCGGCTCCTAGCTTTGGTCATAAAAAAGGCCCCGGCGTTTGCGGGGGCTCAGGGGATGTATCCGGCGGGTGGTTCTGGCGGTGGCGGCTGCTTGCGTTGCCAGATGTGATCGATCAAAGCGGCGACAAAAATTCGAGAAGCGTGTTTGTCGGTGTAGAAGGAATCGATACGGGCCTGCAAGACGGCCACCTGAGATTCCCGAACGGCCCGCTCTTCTTGCAGCTGGTCGATCATTGCATGGGCTTCGGTCCGAGCCTCGGTCTTGGCGTCGGCGACGGTTTTGCTTCGGTCTACACGGGTGCCTACATAGATCCCAGTCGCGCCGGCAATCAAGGGGCCACCGATGCCGATGAGGAGGTCTATGATCCATTGGCTCATCCAGCTACCCGATTCTTACGACACGGACAATCGGAATCGCGTACCACTCGTTCGTCGAGGTGATCATGATCGAAATTCGGTCGCCGGAGGCTGCAAGGACTGTAGTGACTAAAGACATGCTCCAGGCGCGTTGTCCGCCGAATCCGGTCTCGGCCAGCTGGCCACCATTCCGGAGGATCGTGCAAACACCTGCCGAAGATTGGCTCCTACCGATGGGCGTAAATTCGATCTGGTAGAGGCCCGGGCGAGTGAAACGGAAAGTATCGTCACCGCTGGCGGGGACGAGGAAGTCATTTGCAACGGTTTCTGCAGACTGCTCGGTCGGATTTCCAATACTGCGCTGAGTGCCCGGCGCGAATCGCAGCTCGACGTTTCGGAGCGTGACGAATTGTCGGCTGCCAGAGTAGCCAACACCGTCCCACGATTCGATCAAACCGCCTTGGTCGAGTCGCAGAACCGTGGTGCCCAGAACGGGGCTGATCTCGTCTCGCTCCGCCTGATTCCGCACCGGGATCGGTGCCCCGCGCGGAACCGTGTAGCGCCAGAGTTGTCGGGAGGTGTTTGGGCTGGCGTTGGTCGCCGTCGTTCCTGAGAAAATTTGGTGCTCGGAGAGAGCGTAGGCGCCGGCAGGGATGGCAGGTTTGACCGGTGACGCGGCGGCCTGTCCCTGAGTAACCCGGACCATGGCCGTGTTCAGGTTCACCGCTGGGGTGCCGCCGTCGTTGTCTTGCTTTTCAGGGTCGTTTTGCTTGATCCATACAATGTCCCACCGCGAGCCCGAAGACGGGGCATTCCCGGTCAGGACGTTGGTCACACCGGTCGTCGTCGGCGTGTACACGCCTTCGTCCTGATCACGAAGGATCACCGCGGCGCAGGCGAGCACGTCGTAGGACATGTTCGCCTTGGGAAAGACAATGTTTGTGCTCGCAGGGTTCAGAAGCCCGGAGCGGGGTGTCCCGGGCGCGTTTTCTGCCATCATGCCGGCGATGGTGAGGCGGTGTTCTTTCGGGGTTGTTCCGGTGGTGCTGAGTTGGCGGACGCCTACGCCACGATTTGCAACCATGCTTTTCCTCCGTTGTGGTTAGTAGCCCTGGACGCCGAGCGTCCGGTTGCTGATTGATCCGGTGCTTTCCATGCCGGCAGATCCGTAGATCTGGAACAGGCCGTTGACCCGGTATCGGCCGGGGTCGAGTTGGTGAGTCAGGGTGAGTTCCCCGGATTGGGAATTGTCCATGCCGTAACCGTTGTGGACACAACGGATGCCTTGGAACTGGTCCGGCTGAACAACGACGGCTCCGGTGACTGCGTTGATGATCGAGTAGGAGTACATGACCGTGCATTTGTTCCCAGCGACAACGAGGGATCCGCCGGTGCTCACTTCGATTTTCCCCGAGGCCGTCGTCGTCGTGATGACCGGGCCGATGTTCTGCCAGCCCGTATTTTGACCAGTGGCCACGGTTTGCTCGTATTTGCCGGCGACAGTTTGGCGGTTGGGGCCGGAAGCGATTGAAGCGACTGGCACATAGCGGCCGTTTCCGACGAGCACTTCGAGGCCATATACGCCGGGTTGTGAGGTAAGTTCACCGAGGCGGGCTTGGACTGCTCCGGCATCGTCGAAAATCTCGATGCCGTATTTTGATCCGTCACTGCTCAAGGGGCCGAGGCCGATCCGTTTGCGGCCGTTTTGGCTGATCGATGAAGACCGTTGCGGGGCTGCCCGTTCGAGAACGTTGACTCGCCGGTTCGTGTCGGCGGCCCGGTTTATCCCGGAGAGGACCGGGTCCGGTTCGTAGGATCTGCGGGGTACCCCGTCGAGGCTGTCCATTATGGTCTCCCTTGGATCGGGGCTAGGGTGAGTTTGACGTTGTTCGTGTCGTCACCGTCGACGGCGAGGATCCGGGTTCGGACCGGGCCGCCGAGAATGAACGGGTGGTCTTCTGGGACGATAATCCGGGCCCAGTGCCCGGGGAGATAGCTTCCGAGCGTGGGGCGTTCGTCGGCCCGGACGTTCACCGTCCACGTCTCAACCGGATACTTGGCTCCGGCGATGCCGGCGTCGGCGTATTCCTGCAAAAGTGCCAAGTCTTCGACGTCCTTGGAGGCGATGTCGATTTCGGTCCAGGGGTAGCCGGCCGTATCGATGAGCGTGGTGTCGTCGGCGAAACGGAGTTTCATGTCGAGTTCGGACCCGGCCCCGGGCTGGTAGGCGCGGGCGGCCATCCGGGTCGCGTCTTCGGTGTAGCTGATGGCGCTGACCGTGGATTTCGGGGCGGCAGCGTTCCACACCCAGTCCGGGCCGCTCTGCGCCAGCAAAGGATTGTCCACCGTGCCGTGCTCCATGACCCAGTGCATGAAGCGGTGGTCGTCGGGCACGAATTCGGGCCGGAACCGGATGTCGGGGCCACGCTGGACACCGGTAAGGTTCCTGAGCAGGTCGCCGAGCCAGGGGAGCCCGTACCCGGGGATGTTCCTTTCGTTGGTGCCGTCCGGGACGATGTCGGGCAAGACGATCGGCAAGCCCGGATTTTTCGAGTTGGTTTCGATGCTGATTCGGACAAATTCGCGTGCGATGCTGCCCAGCGTCTTACCTACGACAGAGAGCGTCACCTCGGTCGGCGAAGTGTCTTTTGCCATCGCATACCAGGGGAGCGCTTTGACGGTGTCGAGGATTGACCACAGCCCGGCTGCGGTGATCTTGAGGATTTCGTTGCCGGCGTCGTAGGAGCGTTTCCAGATCGGGCCGCATTCGAGGATGATCCCGTTGTAGGAAATCCCGACGAATTGCCGCAAGCCTGCGGTGTTGGCCCGCAGGTTGAGCCGTTGATATTCCTGTGCCCGCACCGGCAAAGCGAGTTCGATGGACCCTGAGTCGTTGAGCCGTAGCCCCCATTTCAGCGAAGAAACGGGTAGATCTGCGGTGATTCGTCCCGTGACCATGGTCCCGACGAAAAGACGGAATCCTTCGGTGTCTACCACCATGCCGGCGTTACCTCCACGGTCAGTTTTGCGTTGGTCGAGTCCGGCGCTTCAAAAAGCCAGGTGCTCGAGGACTCGGGGCGGAGCTGGGTCCATTCAGCGCGGATGAGGTCGCTAGTACGGTCGGCATCACCGTCGAGGGTCACGGTTCCGTCACCGCTGTCCAGTCGAAGCACCTGCCCGGCGATGACTGCTGTGGTGAAGATCAACCTTCGGCCGCTCTGAGTTTCGGTGATCGTGAACCCGCGAGGCATCTGACCGGTGACCGTGAATACGGGGCTAGTGCTGGCCGTGCCGGCATTAGCCATGGTCACAGTTCCAGGGTTCCCGGGCAGGCCGTAGTCAAGGACGCCCGGAGCGATTGCGCTGGTCCCGAGGTCGTAGTAAAGGCCGCCTCCGTCGACCGGGACCTCAGTGGACCCGGTCGCCGATTGGCCGTACTTCTTAGGGTCCGGGGCGATCAGATGAAGCTGGAAGGGGTAAATTCCGGGCACTGACCAGTGCCCGTCGGTGTCGGAGGCAAGTTGGACGTCGGTGTACTGGACACCAAAGACCGGATGATCGACGGTAAGGCGCTCAGTTCCGCCGTCTTGGAGGACCGCGGCGAGCCGGTTGGTGGCTTCCCTGAGCGCTTGTTCGGTGGGCATGAAAACCCGGCACTCGATCGTGATCAGCCGCGCATCCGATTGGCCCGGTTCCGTGAAGATGCCCGGCGCCCACACCCGATCCGTTTTGTTCCGCCGCATTCCAGGTTTGTGACCGTTCCAGCCTTTCAAATCGAGCACCTTGATCAAGAACCCGTGCTCGGTCCACCGATTGAACATCAGTGAACCGAGCACCAAGAACGCCGTCCTGGACGGGACCGAGTAAGGGGCCATCAGCTTCTCACCAGCCATTCCTGCCGCTCGGCGGCGATGCGCGCAAGGTTTTCCTCGGACATACCCTGTGACGGATTGACGGTCAGGTTGGACGTGTTGTTGATGATCGTGGTCGGAGCCGTACCGAACCCGCCACCGGAGGCGAAATCGTAGTTTCCGCCTGCCTGGAGTTGCGGGTCGATCCCGTTGGCGATCATCCACGACACATCGCCGAGGGTGTTCTTCAGTGAAGGCATCGAGTTCTCGATGCCTTTCTGCAGGCCGTCCATGATCCAGCCGCCGGCGGGAACTAGGAGCGCCAGGTCGTATGCCTTCGGGCCCTTGTTCTGGGCGATCCAGTCACCGATTCCGCCGACGAAGTCCTTGACCGCGTTGAAAGCGCCCTTGAGGCCATTGAGGAATCCGTCGATGATGTTGCGCCCGGCGTCGATCAGCCAGGATCCGGCACCGGCGAAGAACCCGCCGATCTGGCCGGGCAGGTCTCGGACGAAGCCGAGGACGTTGTCAATGCCGGAGCGAACACCGTTGCTGATGCCGTTCCAGACATTGCCGATGAGATCCCGCGCCGAGTTCCAGGCGTTGCCCCAAAATGCGGAGATGCTGTTGAGGACGTTCTGAATCGTGGATCGAACGTTTTCAATAGCGCCGGCAATCCAGGAGACAATTCCGTTCCAGATATCGGAGACGGTTTTGCCGATTCCGTTCCAGACGCCGGACCACCAGGTCGCATGTGAGAGCAGCGCGCCGACGATCCAGGAAACGAACCCGTTCCAGGTTCCTTGAATCCAGCCGATGAATCCGTTCCACACGTCGGAAATAGTCTGTCCGATGCTGTTCCAGATGCTCTGCCACCAGCTGTAGTAGCCGATCAAAACGGCCATAATCCAACTGACGAAGCCGTTCCAGATGCCTTGAACCCAGCCGACAAAGCCGTTCCACACGTCGGTGGCGAAGCCGAAGAGCCCTGCCCACATCTGATTCCACCAGCCGAAGAATCCGTCCATGACGCCGGTAAACCAACCGATGAAGCCGTTCCACACATCGGTGATGAAAGCGACGACGGTGTCCCAGTTGGAGACGAGGAGGACGATGATGGCGATGAGCGCGGCGATGGCCAGGATGACCAGGCCCACAGGATTCGCGGCCTGCACAGCGTTCCAAACCGCGGTAGCGGCGGTAACGATGGCAGTCCAGGCCGCTTGCGCTTTCATCACAGCGTTGTAGGCGACAAGCCCTACGACCAGTGCGGCAATTCCGGCCGCCAGAGCTTGCGATCCGCCATTGAGGTTCGAGAACCAGGAGATCGCGGTGCTGATGCCAAAGACTACGCCGGCAATTGCTGTTCCTAGGACCGTGATCACCCCGGAGAGCGCCGGGATTACGGCGGCGATCAGATTGCCCAACGGTTCAGCCAGTTGCGCAATGACGCCAAGCAGCGGAGCGAAGGCACCGACTAGCATGCCGATCACCGGGACGATTTGCTCGAATGCGCCACCAAGGGCCGAGCGGAGTTCCGGAGACGCCGCGATCAATCCGGCGATCGCGCCAACGAAAAGACCAACCGGACCGGTGATGTTCTTGAACATCGGGCCGAGGAGCGGAAGTTTTGTCATCAGGGGGCCGAACGCGCCCATGATTCCGCCAATTGCGGGCAGGAGGATGCCGCTGAGGTTTTCTGCAGAACCGCGAATCGTGTCCACGAACTTCGTGAAAAACTCCGAAACCGTGCCGATCGCGGCAGAAGCCCGGGACGAGAACGCTTCAAGCCCGGACGCCATACTCGCGGCCGCCGCCGCCACCTTCGGCGCAAGGTCGGCCGCAAACGGCTTCAGAGCATTGTTCAGGCCATCGAAAATCGGCATCACAGCGTTCAAAATCGCTTTCGATGCAGCGATGAACGGCAACACCAGAGTCTCACCGATCCGCGACAGAGCGGCCCTGGTGTTTTTCAGGGCACCGCGGAACGTCTCGCCCGACTTCGCGGCCGCGCCACCCAGCCCTTGTTGCATGGCGTCGGAGAAGATCTCGAAGCTGACCTTGCCCTTCGACGCCAGGTCCGCCGCCTCGCCGGCAGTCACGCCCATTTGCTTCGCGACGAACTGGAGCACCGGCACGCCGGCGTCCTGGAGTTGATTGATGACGTCGCCTTGCAACTTGCCGGAGGCCGCGACCTTGTTGAAGATCGAGCCCATCGAAGCCATGTCGGTCCCGGCGATGGTCGCCGAGTCCGCCACAAGCTTCAAGACTTTCTCGAGTTGCTGGCCCGGCTTGATGCCTGCGGCCACCGCGCCGGCCGACGCCGTCGCCGCCTCGCCCAAACCAAACGCAGTGCCTTTCACAGCGGCGGTCGCATTCTTCATGATCGAGGTGACCGTGTCGGTGTCGTGGCCGAGGCCCTTGAGCTTCGCCTGTGCGTCCTCAATCTGAAGCGCCCGGCTAATGCCGCCCTGAATGGCCAGCCCGCCCAGGAGCCCGCCGACAGCGCCGATAGCGGCACCTGTCGCACCGACGAACTTGCCGATGCCTTGGCCGAAACCGGACAGCGTCCCCTGAGCCTTTCCGACGCCTTGGTCGAACCCTTTGGAATCGAGGGTCAGATATCCGACGAGCTCGCCGATGGTCAGGGCCATGTGGACCTCCGCTATGCAGTTATGTTTTTCGTGGTGGCTCTGGCGGGAAGGCGGCCAGGCCGAGACGGCTGGCATGGACGGGTCGGCCGTCTGGGGTGAAGGTAGGCGGGAGCGCCAGGAGCGAACGGATCCGGACGATCAGCCACTTGTAGGAGCGCTGCCGAAGGATCCCGGATTGGATATCGATGCGATAGAACTGGTGCAGATCGGCCTCGATCAGGGACCAGTATTTGACCACTTTGTCCCAGGTCAGCCCGCCGTCTTGCGTGTGGCCTTCCGGGTAGTCGTACCAGTCCGAGAGGCCGGTTTCTTGGTCGTAGTGGCCGCGACCGTGCGGGTCCGGGTCGCCGTTCGGCGCTCCGCTCGATTCCGGCCGAGTTCTTTTCCCCCGGAGTTCCAGAACCGTTCTGCGATTTCCTCGCCGTAGACACCATGCATGATCACGAACAGGGCCGCCGTCTTGAGCTCGGCGAAGGTCAAACCGTCCTCGGTCATGACTTGCCAGGAATCGGCGAGAGCGTCGCGGTACATGTCGTTTTCGGCGGCGTCGGTCAGGATTTGGATGTCGTCGGCGCTGGGCTCTTTGCCTTCGTTCTTCGCGTCCTGGAGTTTGCTGGTGACGTTCAGGGTGTCTATAAAGCGGAGGCCGACGTCGGCGGTGATTGGTTGGACTTCGTAGATGACGCCGTTGATCGGCAGGCGGAGGGATTCGTTGAGGGAGTCTCTGAGGTCGTTGAGGGGCATGTTGTTCTCCAAGGGTGGGGTTCCAAGGGCTGGGCTGATGCTGGTGCCTTCCTGCGCGGTGCCTTGGATCACCGCGCAGGAAGGGGTTGAGGGGTTAGGAGGCGCGGGTGAAGGAGATGGCCGGCTTGGTGTATCCGGTGCCGCCGGCGGTGATGTTGACGTTGATGACTTCGCCATTGGCTACGGAGGCCGTGGCCGTGGCTCCGGTGCCTGCGCCGGTGATTTTCACCGTGGGGGCTTTGGTGTACCCGGTTCCGCCTTTGCTGATCGTCGCGCCGGTGATCACGCCGCCCTCGACGATTGCTTTGGCCGTGGCCTCGGCCTGGACTCCGGGCGCGGCGCTGTATTCCTTGAGCTCACCTCGCCCGGTCAGCGTGAACGCCGCGGTCGTGAGGTCAGTTTTCGGGCCGCCGTTCGCGGTGAGCGTCGCGTCCGCGATCCCTTCCCAGCCTTCGCCGCTGACCTTGTTGAAGCAGCGGAAATGGACGTATCCGGCCTCGGCCACGCCGATGCCGGCATCCTTGAGGATCTTCTGGCCGGGATCCGTGGGCATTCCGCCGCGCGCGAGCTTCACGGTGCCGCTCGAGTTCCAGCTAATTCCGGTCGAAGTCTGGGAACCCCAGACACCGTTGTCGTAGTCGCCGTCGTCTTCCTGGTTCTTTTCGATGACCGGCGGGGTGAATTCGGTGATTCCACGCAGGGGCACGTGATCGGAATCGGCCGGGGTCGATCCGTCGGTGTATTTGGCGAGTTGGACAGCCCAGTCGGAAAGCTGGCCCGGGGTGATGGAGGTGGTAGACATGGTGCTCCTAGTCGTCGGTTCGGTGGGTGCCCTCGCGGGTCAATTGGATGTAGTAGTTGGCTGTGTGCTCTTGGCGGAGCTTCTCGTCCGGTCCGAGGTTCGCCCCGGATTGGTGCCAGATCCGGACAATCGGGATGCCGCCAAGTTCGGTATTTTTGAGGTCATGCAGGGCGTCGAAGAGCCCGTCGAGGATGGTCTTGTCGGACCGTTTGTCGTTGGGTGCTCCGCGGATCCGGAATTGGAGGCCGACAACAGAATCAGTGGTCCCGTCGTCCTGCACCGGGTAAAGGTTCAGCGAGACGGCCCGGTCCGGCGACGTGGGCAGGTCGTCGAGCGTGATGGCCGTATCGGCCGGGGCAAAAGGCTGCGTCGGATTCCATTTGCCGATTGCGAGGGTGTCGAGGTATTCGCCGATGCCGGCGAGAAGGGCGAGGTGGAATCCCATCAGAGGCTCCCCTTGATGGCATCGGCAATGATCTTGCGGACTGCACCGACCTCGGCGTTCATGGTGTTTTCCAGGTACTTCGCTTGGCGTCCGGGGTCGTGCCGGAGCGATAGGTCTTCGTGCTGCCGCACGGCGTAGGGAGTGTCGTAGGAAACGGCTGCCTGGAGTTTCGCGGGGTCGACGCTGGTCGTCCCGGAGCGTTCGAGCGTGCCCTCCTCAATGGGCACTACGGCGTTTGATTCTCCGAGCACATACTCGCCGGCCAGTGTAAGGCCACGGACTGCGCTGGCTTTGACGATCTTGCTTGCATCCGGGCCTTGTTTGAAGGTAAATGCTGCCTTGGCCACGGATGCCTCCTAGGTGAGATTGACCTCGATGTGGTCGGGAAGTTCGAGCGGCCCCGAGGAGTTGTCGGCCGTTTTCATCACGGTCGCGACCCGGGTGGTGAGGTGGACGATGGAGCCATCAGTGAAGAGTCCGGCGTACTGGCGGTTTGCGGTGAACGTCGATTCGGAGACTGCGTTGTCGCCGGCGGCGGTGCGAATGAGCTTCCGTTTGTCCGAGAGGAACCCCGGGATCGGGTCGCTCACGGGTGCGTACTGTTTGCCGAATGTCGTTTCAGCGAGGAGTGTTTCGACGGTGACGGTGTGGACCCAGAATTCCGCGAGCTCGTCGGTCATGATTGAACCGCGGTGGTCACGAGTTGGGCGTTGCGCAGGATCCGCAACGCATTCGCATTGAGCTGGTCCAGTGCATCGATTTTTGCTTGCTTGGTTCGCGCGGCGTCGTTGGCGTCGTAGCTGATCGAAGCGCCGCTAATCGCCTTGGTCGTTACTAGGCGTTGGGCCTGGGTGGAGAGCGCGCCTTTGGCAGGGTCCAAGTCGTTGTCAGCCCAGAACCCGGCTTGCTCGCAAGTCGCCTCGAGGAACGCTTGCCGTATAGCCGGCTGCGTTGGTTTTCCGTCGCGGTCGACGGTGTAGATTGCGGTGAGCGTGGCGTCCTCGACGAGGACGGACGCAGATCTGAGGAGGCTCGTTGCGTTCGCCGGCGCGGGTTTACCTGTCCAGTCGGTCAGGTCTTCCGGGGTCGCGTAGATGCGGGGCATACGGGCCTCCTCAGATCGGTTAGGTTCCGGCCGGCGGGGTCGGTTTCGCGGCGGTCGGCTGTTGGGTGATGAGGTGGTCGGTTTCTTCCTGGGACTGAGTCGCAGGAGTGGACGAGACCAGGTTCGGCCGGATGGTGTGGACGCCTTCGAACGCGTGAATCTCCGGGGAGATAACGTTCGGGCCGTGCGGGTTGCCGCCAGGCCCGGCGACACCGGCGTTTGTCGGTGGCAGGAAGTCGGACGGCTTCGGGTTCACCGCGGCATCCCGAAGCGGTGTTCCGATGACGATCGGGACTACGTCGCGCGGATCGAGGCTCATTCCGCACCACCGTCCGGGACTTTGGTCCCGCCAATGGACTCAAGCAACGTGCTGCGGTTCTTGCCAGCCTGCTCCGCTTCCAGAACCCGGACAACCTCGGCATCGTGCGCTACCGGGTCGCTGTCATCAAGCCCGGCCAGATAGGCGAGGACGTCCTCGACCTTGTTCTCCGACGGATCGAACAGCGCAACGTTGTCGCCGCTGTTCTCATCGTCACCGAGCTCGACACCGAAACCGTGCTCCCGGAAGTACGCGAAGTGCCCTTCGCTGACCGGCTCGTCGGTGGTGGCGACACCGTCGACGAAGTCGAGCCGGAGCGGTCCGAATTCGGTGGTGGCTGTGTATCCCTCGACGGGCGAGGTGATCGTAATTGCCATGGTTGGTTCCTTTCCGAGCAACGGGGCAGCACCGCAACTTGCGGTGCTGCCCCGTTGCGTTGACGTTAGGAGAGCTTGATGCTCCGGGCCACGGCCGCCGCTTTGGTGGCTTTCAAGGCGACACTGACCGGACCCATCTCGACCTCGCCAGTTTTCACGGCGCCGGCCTTGGTAAAATCGGGCAACCACGTTTCGACGAGGTTGCCGCCGAGGGTGCTGACCCCGTGGAAGCCGTCCAGGCCCAGTCGGACAGCGTAGAGGCTGCTCACCCCGGCGGTGACGGGGATGATGTCGTCGTTGGTTCCAGCCTTCTTGCCGGCGTCGAAGAGGATCGTGTTGCCGTAGCGTTCGAGGCTGGACTTTCCCGGGCCGGGCTCTTTGACGTACATCGAGGAGCGCCGGGCGGCGGCCCGGATCTTTGCCAGCGTCTTCGCATTCGCGATGAGCAATCCGGCATCGCCGTCCAGGAGTGCGAGCAAGGTGTCGAGGTCGTCCAGAACGGCGAAGGATTTGTCTTCGTTCATGCCGCCAGACCAGTCGATGGTGCTGGTCAGTTCGGTCGTGGATCCGGCGAGAGCCTTGGACAGGCCGTCGAACGAATCGGCATTCGTGGCGCTATCGCCGTTGATGACCGCGTCAGAGAAGGTCGCCTTTGCGGCCTTGATCTTCTGGCTCATCTGCAAGGACACTTCTCCGCTTGCTGCCGGGCCGACCTTGGCGAGGACTCGGTCGATCTGGAACGAACCGCCCAGCACCTTTAAAGCACTGGTGTGTTGGGTGGTCGTAACCTCGGTCGGCGCGTATTCGCTGTTGATTGCGCGGAATTGGGCGCTCCCCATGGTTGCGAGCCGGCGGTAGCCGTAGGTCAGGGTCGCCCCGCCGCCGGCGGGGTTGACCACATCGGCGAACGTGAGTTGGTCCAGGAGCGCGGAGGTGCGGAATTCGTCGATGACGTTGACATCGACGGCGGAGGTGGCGTTCTGGGACGCCTGGTCAAGAGTTACGGGCATTGTCGTTCCTTTCGGATTTTAGGAGCCATAGTGTTCGCTGATGGCCCCGTCGAGGGTCGTGGGTTTGGTGGTGCGCTGCTCGCCGGGCCCGCCGTTGAATTCTGCGCTGCTCTTGCCAGCCACCCGGGCTGCCGCGAACTTGGTGGGGTTTTTCTCGACAGCGTCTTTGATGGCGGCGTCGATTTTCTCGGTGTCTGAGGCGTCCAGCCCCTTGATTGACGCGAGGAAACTGGTGGAATCCAAAAGTGAGTCGCCATCAGCACCGAGCCGGCCGGCCTTCCGGAAGACGGCGAGTTGCAACTCGGTGGATTGGAGAGTTTCGCGTGCCGTCTGGCCTTCGGCTCGCTCTTTGACGAGGTCGGCGGCCAGTGTTTCGGGATCGACCTTCGCGTCGGCGGCGTCGGGGTTGATGGCTTTTTGGATCGCGGCGAGCGTTTTGGCTGCGACGCGTTCGTCGCCGTCCTTTTCTCGCAGATCCCGAATCAGCTTTTGGACTGGTTCGGGTAGGGACTCGACTTTGCCGTCCCATTCCGCAGGAGCTTCCGGAGCCTGCGCTTCAGGGGCGGCCGTGGCCGGGGTGCCCGGCGTGGGGGACGACGGGTCGCCGCCGGCATCTTCGGCAGCTGCGCCGTCGCCTTCGGATTCCATGACGGCATCGCCGAAGGTAGCGCGGTGGAAGGCGAAGAGTTCGTCGAGCCCGCCGGGGGCGTAGGGGTCGATTCCGTGAATAGTTTTTGGCATGGTTTCCTCCAAGGTAGTTATTTTGTCGGTGGTTCCGGATAGCGTCATTGGTAAGGCTGGGTGCATTCGGTGTTCAGCCATCTATCGAAAGGGGGTCGATCATTTTGACGACTCAGCGCTATTTCACGCCGAATGATCAAACGGCCGAATTGCACGATGAAACATATGCAAAAGCAGAGCTTCATGCGCTGCGCAATGTTCTGGAATCCACCGGATCCGGCAGTGCCAGGCAATGGGCCGAGGTTTACGCGTTGCTCCGCGGAACATATCCGGGCCCTATCCCGAAGGCTTAGCGGCTGGTGATGTTTGTTCGGTAGGAAAGGTTCTTCCGGTTATTGGCTTCGCGCCAGGCAGTGAATTCCCGTTGCTTGGCGCGAAGCTTCGCCCGGGCTGCCGTCGCCTCGACACCGCCGAACTCCTGAGCGATGGCATCGGCGCGTTTCAACTCCCGCACCCGCCGCTCAAAAGCCCGCTGCTTCACCCGCAACTCGCTCCCAACCGGATCCGCGGTCGCCGCCCTACGCTTCGTGAACCCCGGAATGTACATCGACATCGAGTGGCGGCAGGAATTGTGAAAAAGCCCCTGCGCCTTCGCGTCCTCCAGCGAAGCGAAAACGGGGACACCGTCGCCGAGCAACTGGCCGGCGCTGCGCCCACTTAGCGACAGCACGCGGCCTTCGAACGGCCGGCACCGCGGGCATTCTTCCGGGGCGTCGGAAATCATGACCTCGTCGGCCCCGAACTCGCCCAACCTGTCGACAGTGCCTTGAAGCATGGCGTTCATCGCCGAGGACCGGACAGCCATTTCGTTATAGGCTCCCATTTCCCAACGCCGGCCACGCTGGTCCACGAACGACGCGATGCCGTTCTTGGTCAGGTCGGTCAGCGCTTTCGCCGATGCTTCGCGCCGGGTCATCGTCCCGGTCAAAACCTGGGCGGTCGCCGCGGTGATCGCCTGTTGGTAGGCGTCGGCGACCGCCCGGCGGATCTGGAACGCCTGGGCAGCCTGTGAGGCTGTCGTTGCTGCTACCAGCGCGGCCACGGCCTGGGTTGGCATGATTTCGGCAAAGGCCGCCGCGCCGAAACCGCTATCGGCTAATTCCTGAGAGGATGCGGCAATGCCTCGCTGATAGGCGAACTGTAGCGCTCGCTCGACTGCGCCGGGAACGTTGGCGGCAAGGTCGGCAAGCACCTTGTCCGTGGCCGCAGTGACTGCCCGGATGCCGAGAAGCTTGCGTTCCGCCCAGTCTGGGCCGTCATCACCGGAGGCTAAAGCCTTGGCGATTTTCGCCAGCAGGACGGCTTCGGCCTCGACATAAACCTCGCGAACCCCTTTTGCCAGGTTCGCGGCATCGTCGGGGCGGATCGGCATATCTGGATCCTAACCGCGCTGAGGTACAGTGCCGGCGCTGCCGCCGTTCTGGCCGACGAGCTCCGGATCGTCAAGGATAGGCAGATTGTTCTCCTCCATGATCTTGCGCACTTCGTCCTTGACCGCGGCTTCCTCCCAGTCTCGGTGCATGAGCCGAACCCGGGTTTCGACGGACGCCGAAAGCGATACGGCGAGAAGCTGAGCAGTCCTAGCCAGCTTCTCCGGGTCGTCCTGGACACCGTCGGGGAAGTTGACCCGAACACGAACTGGCGAAGCGCCGGAATTCATCAGGGCGGCGTCCATTGCCAAAGCTTTCGAGGTGATTTCCTCGAGGGCCGGTTGCAGGGCCCGGAGCTTGCGGTCCCGGGTCATGAAAGACCGGCGCTCTTTCGAGGTTACCTCGGTTGCCGTGATCATGGTCTCTTTGCCTTCACCGAACGTTCCGGCGGAGTATCCGGCTGAGTTGATGATGCGGTTCCAAATCAGCATCATCGTCTGTTCGTGCTCAGCCACTCGGATGTTGAACTGGACCCGTTCAACTGCCATTTTCTGCTGATCGGCGGCCGAAGGTGCAGCGTTCACCGGTGTGAAAACCTCGTCGTGGGTGAATGATGCGCCTTGCCCGGGGCCATTGTTGTTGAGCATCATCTGGGGCACGATGAGCATGGACTTTCCGGTGCGAACGTCACGCATCAGGGACGAAAACGCTTCGTCGAAGGCGTCCATCAGCGGCTCGACACCTTCGTAGTCGGAGCGTCCGAGGTTGCAGCCGACCGGGTCGTTTCTCCAGGTCCGGGATGGTGCAATGTTGGGGGCGTAGACGACAGCGAGGCCCGGAGTGGCGGTACTGATGGTGTTTCCGTCGGCGAGGTTTTCGGCCATGGCTGCGAGCCATTGGGTGGCTGCGTGGTCGTCGAAAGCCATGGCCCGTCCGAGGTTCGTGGTCGTTCCTTGGTAGAGGCCGTGGACGATCTGGCCGACGCCGAGGGCTGTGAGTTCGTGGCGTTCGAGGTGCCGCCACACAACGTTGTTCGCTGATTCGACGACTTGCCAGAAAGTGACGGCGATGAGCTTGCCGTGGCGGAATTCTGGATATGCCTTGTCGGCGTCGACTTTGCTGATGAAAATGTGGTCGGCGACGTCTTTGTCCCAGGTGGCGCGGAGGTACACGCCGCCTAGGGCTGCGGAGACTTCGGCGGCCGAGACGATCACTTGTTGGAAGGCTGGGCCGGTGATGAGCCGGATGCGTTCGTCGGTGGTGTCGTTGCTTTCGTCTTTGTTGGCGGGCGCTACGGTTGGCGGTTCTGAGAAGAGCAGGTCGGCGCTGGCCTGGGCGATGTCGGCGGCAAGGGGGACGTGAATTTTGCGTTCTGGTTGGCGGGTGAGGTCGGTTTGGTGGTTGTCCCAGAAAAACCGGATGACGCGTTGAATCATGCCGGCACGTTCACGCCGGCTCAGCCCTGAGGCTTGGGCACCGTAGGCTTGGCTGAGTGTCGCCATGTCGTTGCTGTAGAGAGCGGACCAGACGGACATGTCTTTGCTGATTTGGTCGAGGGCCGGCGGCGGCCAGGCGGTGTTGTTTGCCGGGAGCGGCATGGTGCCTCCTATGCGGCAAGGTCGACGTAGTTGCGCCAGTTCGTTTCGGTGGTGGCGATGACGTAGCGGCCGCCGTCGAGCGAGTGGTCGGCCACTTTGAGCGGCTTGTCTTCGCCCTTTTCGGTCGCTTTCTGATCCCAGGAGTAGCCCGGGACCTCCTGGATGAATCCTCGGCACCGATCGGCGACGAGGAGTTTCCCGGTCGAGAGCAGCGAAGCCGTGGTGCGGATGCCGTACAGGACGTTGTTGTCGCCGTTGATGACGTTGGTGAGACCGTCGGCGGCTAGCTGCACTTTGAATGACGCTGCGGCAGGGTCAACGATCGTCCATTCCGGGGTGATCGTGTTGACATACGGCAAGTGCTGTTGTCCCATCCAGGCGACCATCCGGCGGCTGATTTCAGCGTCGGTTAGGCGCTGCTGGGACACTCCGGCGTCGTATCGCCATTCGTCGACGAGGTAGAGGCGGTTGTCCTCGCCTAGGCCGAGGATGAGCGCGGTGGAGGCGTTGGTGGTGCCGTAGTCGATGCCGGTTCCGAGGAGGCGTTGCATCCGCGGCAGTTTGTCCCAGGCGATGACGTGACGGGCAGGGTCCCACATGTCGTAGATCGCGCCCTCGGCGGCCACCCATTCGCCGAGGATGAAGCGTCGGTACCAAAGCCCGGTGAATTCGTTGCGGATCGATTCTTTGTAGCTGGCAGTGAGGGCCGGGTTGTCGTCGAGGGTGAAGTGCCAAGACGCCCAATCGGTGATCGCGTCGATGCGGTCGAGGAACTTCCGTTTCAGCCAGTGCGACGGCGAATCAGGGTTGGAGGTGCCGAAGAGCTTGGCCTTGGGCACGGACATCCGGCCGAGAAGCTGGGTAAAGAATTCCTCGGGGATTACGGTGACTTCGTCAACATAGGCTCCGGCGACGGTCATGCCCCGGATGACCTTTTCGGCTTTCGCGTCGGAGGCTCCGAGGATGTGCACGACACGGCCCATGATCCGGACCGTCGGTGCACCATAGTTGCCGATGACTTGGAGTGCGGTGAGTCCGAAGAGTGCCACGTTTTGGAGTGGGCCGATGCAGTTGCGCCAGACGGCGTCGCGGGTGCGGCCGATCATGACGAGTTCGCCGCCGAGTGGTGCCCGGTGGACGTAGATTTTCCATCGGAGGAGGCTGATGATTGTTTTTCCGGAGCGGATGGACCCTTCGAGGATGTTGACGCGTTGGCTGCTGTTCCGCAGGAAGTGGAGTTGTTTGGCGCTGATCACGTCGGCCGGTTGGACGGTCTCGCCCTGGATCCGGTCGGTGGTGACGAGGTTCGCCGGGGGATTCGTTGTTGAGGGTTCATTCATCCGGGATGCCGATCCCTTCGATGAGCTTTTGGATCATGGATTGTGCGTCGGCGATGCCGTTGTCGTTGTCGAGGGCGTCGAGTTTTACGACTCGGTCGACGGCAATGCCGACGGCGGAGAGGATGTTCTTTTTGTCGACGAAGAGGGGTTCGTCGAGGAGGGTTTCGTTGAGGGTGTTGTCTTTGCCTCCGAAGTTGAGAAGGCGGGTTGGTGCCCAGAGTTGTTGCCGGAGTTTGTGGGCGTCTTCGAGGAGGAGTTCGCGGAGTTCGGCGCGGCGGGCTTTGGCGTCGATTTGTTTGGCGGCGACGGCGGCGCGGGTGTGGTCGCGGTTGAAGGTGAGGTTTTCTTGGTGGCAGATTTTGGTGACGGTGGCGGGGGCTATGCCGGTTTGTTTGGCGATTTGGTTGCGGGTGTGGCCGGCGGCGTGGAGTTTGATGACTTGTTGGCGTTTTGCGGGTGGTGTTGGTTTGGGCACAACGTGGTCACCTCGTTCCGGGTTCGGTAGGGTTTGGTGGCATGAGCGATAAAAAGTACGAGACTCGCACCATCGAGTATTTTCCTGGGGCGAAGCGGGGCCATAAGTCGCGTAAAACTCTCGAGGCGCTTTTAGCCGAAGGGTGGGAAGTGGTAAGCGAGAAGCATCGGTTTGGTGCTGTATCGACGGCGACCTTGCGTCGGGTTGCGCCTGAAGCCCCGCCAATGGCTGAACTTCCGAAGTCGTGGGCGGAGTTCAAGGATGCGTTTCGACGCCCCAAAAAGGCCGAGGACCCGGCCCCTGTCGAGCCGGCGCGGCCTGTGTCGTTGCCGGCTCCGTCGGGGCCTCCGGCGGGCTGGTATGTCGATCCCGAGTCGGGCGAGGGGCAGCGTTGGTGGGATGGTTCGGCGTGGTCGGAGCATCGGCAGGCTTGATGTTGTTGTGGTGATGCCCCGGCGGTCTGTGGTCGCCGGGGCATCACCTTATTCAGTTGTCGGCCTGCGACGGTGCGCATTCAAGCGCGGTCGGGGCCGCTTCGCCCAGTGCAAAGAGCGTTGTGGGCGGGGTCTCTGTGGCTGTTGTTAGGTCCACGTCTTCTGAGACTAGAACCAGACTACCCTAAAAGTTCTACGTCTCGCAAGACTGTAGACAATTACGTCATGCGGATTTTCGCCGGCGTGCTGCCATGCGCTGCGCCACCGCATAAACATCCGCCACCCGATACCCGCAATTCCGACTCGCCACATCGCACAGCCTCGAAACGTGACCAAGCTGCTCCCAATTCTGGAGACTCTTAGCCGTGATCATCACACCTTGCGACCGCAGAGCCTCGACAACGACGCGAGCAGGGGCAAGGACATTCCACGCAGACCGCAAAGCATTATCCCTGCGCTCCTGAACGCCCCACACGCGGCCGCAAACCTCGCAAACCACCTCGGAGGCATCCGCGGCCACGAAAAGCTCCTGGAAGCACTCCTGACCCTCCCAGAACGCACCGCACGCCCCGACATGCACCAACTCCGGCGGCAAATCAACCACCGCCAAACCATTCAGCACAGCCGCCTCCACCCGATCAAACACCGCCACCGCATCCAAACGCCGCGCAATCAACAGAGCATTCGCCGGCCGCCAAACACCAACAGCCCGCACCAACTCAGCAGCCGCCTGCACAGCATCAAAATTCACCGGCAACGGCCGACCCGAAACCCGGGAACGCACCGACGACACCGAAACCACATGATCAAGCCGCGCCGCCGTCACCCGCAAATCCGCCAACAAACCCGGCACCCGCGCCAACAACGACCGCAACGAACCGACGCACACACCACACAGAAACGCTTCCTTCACAAACCGCGAACAACGACACTCGCGCACCTGAACGCCACTACGACTGGTCACACTGGGGGTCACAGGTCTACCTCCTGGATTTGGATGACGATTAGCGCTGGGCCCTTGCCTCCGTGGCGCATGTCTGGGCCGATGATGTGTTTGTGGTCGTCGTCGGGAAAGATTCCGGCGTCGACGAGGCCGTCGAGGATTGCTTTGGCGGTGGGGTAGAGGTTGCCGGGGTCGTAGCGGCCGGCGTGTGGTTTCCAGATGGTGGCGGTGACTCTGGCGGGTGTTTTTGCTGGGGTGATGGTCTTGGCGGCGTTTTTTGCGGCTTCGCGCCAGGTTTTCGTGAGCTTGGCGATCTGCATTCGGTGGAGGCGCTGGTTTGAATTTATCCATCCGCAGGGTGCGGGGATTTTGATTTCAGAATGGGGGTTCATTGGTGGCTTCCTTTGGTCGGGGGAAGAGGTGTTCCCAGGGGATCGGGTAACCGAGGTGTTCATTGCAGCGGTGTTGTGGGGCGACGGGGTGGAGTGATTGGTTGGCTGGCTTTTTTTGGATGGCTGTTTTGTCGCGTTCGGTGATGGTGATGCCGGTGACTCCTTTTTCGATGGTGTGGGTTGTTCTGCCGGCGAGGAGGGCTTGGAGTTCGTCGGCGTTCGTGAGGAGCGTTAGGTCGACTTTGGCGTCGCATAGGTGGTCCCAGCGGTTGTCGAGGGCTTTCAGGACTGGTTGGTGGCAGCGGGGGCAGCCGGCGAGGTGGGCGTAGGGGCCGAGGCGTTGGTTTTGGTTTTCGATGGTGAGGATTAACCAGTCGGGGAGTTGGTCGAGCCAGCGCTCGCGGGCGCTTCGTGGTCTGGGTGTTGGGAAGAGCGTTGACTGGGTCATTTCGGCCCCGGGGTGGCAAAGGTGGCACATGGTTTGTTTATCCGGCTGCGCGCCTGCGTGTACGCGCCCGCGTAGCGTCGAACATAGAAGGTTGTGCCACATGTGCCACCCCATCCCGTGTTTTGGGTGGCACAAGTGGCAAAGGTGGCACAATTTCCAAAGATAACGAACGGGTAACTAATTGCGCTGACCTGCTGAAACGCTTCGTATCGTGGTCCGATTTCGTTGTCTTGAAAATGTGCCACTTGTGCCACCCACGGGGTGGCACACTGGGTGGCCGAGGTGTGGAAGTGTGCCACCCCGCGCATCAGTAGCCACCCCGGTCGCCGTCGAAGAGGTCGGCCTCGGGCTGGTTCGAGCGGATCGAGATGCCGCCATATAGTCGGGTGCCTTTCGGTCCTTTGGGAACTTTTGCACCGGTGGCGACGCCGTGCCGGTTGAGCTGGGTGGTGAGGCTGCGGGGGCTGAGCGGGGTTTCTCCGTTGTCCGAGCACCAGCGTTCGTAGGCGGCCCGGACGGCGGTCATTGCGGTTGCTGGGAGGCCGGGGTAGTAGTTGGGGGTGATGGTGCATTCTTCGTCGATGAAGCGGCCGACGGTGTCGGTGGAGGCGGCGTAGTCGGTGGTGGCGACGGTGACGGTGTCGGGTTCTTGGAGGCCGTGGGCGGCGTAGTCGGCGGCTCCTTGGATGGCCCAGGCGAGGACGGCGGGTCCGTGTTGGGCGGCGAGGGTTTCTTTGAGCCCTTCGATTTGGTCTTGTTTCGGGACGGTGTGGGTGAAGGGGATGAGGCGGAGTCTGCGCCAGAAGGAGTCGCCGCCGGATTCGACGGAGGGCTGGAAGTTGCCGGCTAGCCAGAGGTGGTGGGTGGGGGTGAAGGTGAAGTCGTCTTTGCGCATGAATCGGGCGGTGAGGGTGTCGCCGCCGGTGAGGGATTTCACTTTGGCTTCGTCGAATCGGTCGGATTCGTTGACCTCGTTGCAGACGACGAATCGGGCGCCTTTGAGCCTTGCGATTTCGGTGGTGTGGGCGGGGTAGTGGCTGGCCATGAGGAAGCCGTTGGGCGAGCTGGTGGCGTATTCGCCGAGGGTGGCGATCATGGTGTCGAGGAAGACGGATTTGCCGTTGCCGCCGGAGCCGTAGACGAAGGGGAGGATGTGGTCTCGGACTTCGCCGACGAGGGAGTATCCGGAGAGTCGTTGCATGTATTGGATGAGCTCGGTTTGGCCGTTGAAGGTGGTGTCGAGGAAGTTGTGCCAGAGGTTGGCGGCGGCTTCTGGGTCGGGGGTGCAGGAGGTGATTTTGGTGTGAAGTTTGGTGGGGTCGGCTGGTTCTAGTTGGCCGGTTCGGAGGTTGACGATTCCGCCGGGGGTGTTGAGTTCCCAGGGTTGGGCGTCGAGGTCGTCGATGCCGACGGTGATGCGGGTGTCGGTGCGGGCTTGGATGAGCATGTCGGTGATGCCCTTGGCGGAGAGGGAGCGTTTTTTGTGGGCTTTCCAGTCGTCGTGTTCTGGGAGGTTTCGGGCGATGCGTTTGCCGAGTTCTCGGGCTTCACCGCCGTCGTTTGCTTGCCAGTGCCAACGGGTGCCGTCCCAGTGGAGCCAGCGGCCGCGGTCGGGGTTGTAGCGGAGTTGGTCGCCGTAGGTGTCGATGAGGGCGATGGCGTTGCCGTCGTCGGTGGTGGCGATCGTGGGTGTGTCTGCGTCGGGTTTGATCTGGTGGACGGTGGCTAGGGCTAGGTTCCCGGCCGTGGTGGCGGGTGTGGGTGGTGCGGGGAGTTTGGTGACGCTTCTGGTGGGTTCGGTTCCGTGGCCGGCGGCGCGGAGTGCTTTGGCCGCTGCTGAGTGGTCGCCGGCGTGGGTGAGGAGGGCGTAGGCACCGAATTTGGTGTAGGGGTGCTCGGCTTGGAATTCGGTAGAGGTCGAGAAGACGTAGAGGCGGTCGCGGTCGGCGGCGTGGCCGGTGGTTGCTGAGAATCCGGGGTCGGTTTTGCCGGGGCGTTTCCAGTAGGTGGTTTGGCCGTCGTTGCTTACTTTGGTCCATCCGTGGGGTTCGAGGATTTGCGCCCAGGTGGTTTTTGCTTCGTAGTCGTCGCCGGGTTTGATGCCGTCGTTGTCGGGGCTTGTAGGCCGGTTTCGGAGGGCTTGGTCGAGGAGGGTGTCTTGGACGGGTTCGGGCGTGTTTTGGCGTTGGTCGAGGGTGGCGGCGAAGAGGGCGTGGAGGGTTTCGCGTTCGCTTCGGGTGATGGTGGGGGTAGTGGTGGGGCCACCTTGGAGTCTTGCCCAGGGCTTGCCGGTGGGGTGGACGGTGCCGTTGGAGGGTGCGATGACGACGAAGCCGCCTTCGCCGCGGGTTTCGGCGATGGTTTCGTGGTTGCTGGCTTGGGCGATTTTGGTGTTTCCGGGGGTGGGGTGGTCGAGGCGGTAGAACCAGTGGTAGCCGCCGGAGGGGGAGAGTTCGAACCAGCCGGTGGTGATTTTTTCCCAGAGGGGGCCGAGGCCGGTGGCTTTGGCGAGGTCTTGGAGGTGGGTGATTTGGTGGGCGGCGCGGCCTTCGATTTCGAGCATTTCGAGGTTGCCGGAGACTTTGCCGGTGATGACGCCGAGGCCGGCGTTTCCGGTGGTGAACCATTCCCGGATTTCTTGTTCGGTGGCGCGGGCGGTTTGGAGGTGTTTCCAGGGGCCTTTGGGCCGTTTGGTGCCGTCGGTGGTGACGGGGACGGTTGAATATCCGTGCCGGTGGAGTTCGAGGGCGGTGTCGAGTGTGCTGGTCAACGGAGTCTCTTCCTGGTCGTACTTTTGTTGTTACTGGGGGTAGGTGCCTTTTCGCGCCTGGATATTGCAGTTGGCCGCCAACTATTTTTTGGCCCGGAGTTGGGCGATGAGGTTGTCTATGATTCCGTCCGTTAGCCGGGCGCTGGTTCCGACAGTTGTGAAAGCTTTGTTGACGGTTTCGAAGACTTGGGCGAACCGGGCGCGCAGGTCATCGGACGGCGGTGATGCTTTGATGATCATCTCGAGGGCAAAGTTTTGCTCGCGGTCCCAGCGTTTGCGGGCGCGGGCTTTCATGCGGGGGAAGTTGGCCGGGGTTCGTTGGCGCTGTCCGGAGCTCATGGGAGGACGTCGCCGATGTAGGGGAACGTGAATTCGACGATGCTTTGCACTGCGCACCATTCGGCGTTCTCGGCGCTGTTCTGCCGTGGGTTCTCGGCCAGTTCGGAGGCGAAGGCTTTTTCGGCTGCCGCGATTGCTTGTTCTCGGGTGTCGGCTTGCACCAGCGCGCAGACCGGGCCGTAGCCTTGGTAGCCGTTGCTCGCTGACCAAAATTTGCTCATTGTTCTGTCTCCGGTTCGTGCGGTTGGTAGCATTCCGGGATCTGGCAGTAGCCAGGGCGCGGTTTGAGTCTCGCGGGCCTGGACCACGTGGCCTGAGCCGAGGCTGCCATGCTGTAGGTGATCCACGGGGTGGGGTCATGCCGAAGACTGCAAGCGCGCGCGTCGATGGTGGATTCGTGATTCATCGCCCAGGCTCCGGTTTTGTCGATCTGGTGCCTTCTTGGGCTTCGGCGGCAGCGCTGAGGAATTCCAGTAGATCTAGGTCGTTTCGCGCTGCTTTGATGAGTCGCTTGACCTGGTCGTGCTCGCCTTGGATGGCACGTTTGGCGGCGAGTTTGATCCGGCACGCGGCGTTCAGCGAGTGGTACCACGCTTCCTGCCATTGAGTAAGCATCACGACTCCGGTTTCGTTGTTTTGTGGTCCCAGACGGCGATTAGCCGGGCGTCGGTGGCGATTTGGTTTTCGGCACAGAAGTTTGATTCGTCGCGGTAGATGGCGCCCGAGGTGGTCTGTCCGGAATGCTCGGGCTTGCCGGTGGTCAGTTTGCGCAGTAGCCGGCCGAGGTGGCGCAGGATCGGGCCGGCGAGGACCCATTTGAGCCGTTTCGCGGCGATGTAGAGGTTCCAGTAGGCGTCGTTGCCGTTGAGCCGTTCTTGGCGCTTCCAGGCGGTGAAGGCGCGGTCTTGTGCTTCGGCCTGGAGCTCGGCGAAATCCACGCCGCAGTAGATGGCCAGGGTTTGGTTGCGACGGTAGGCCATGTGGGTGCGGAGTTGGTCGACCTGGGCGAGGCCGAGGGTGTGGCCGAGTTCGCGGTAGGTGTGCTCGATCTTGTCGAGCTCGTATCCGAGGGAGCCCTCCGGGTAGTCGCTACGAAACTTGCTCATGTTGCGACCCGGGGGAAGTACTTGTCGATCAGGTCCGGACGGAATCCGGTCCAGTCGATCGGATCGACGAGGTTTTCGGGCCAGGCGACGACGACGGGCGCTGCGCGGTAGCCGAGCGTTGTTTTGATGTAGTCGAGGGCGACCGGGTCGGTGGTGACGTCGACGGTGGTGTACGGGATTCCTCGGCGGTCGAGGACGTTTTTGGTGCGGTCGCATTGGACGCAGTCCGGTTTGGTGTAGACGGTGATCGCGGTGTTGTGCGGTCCGGGTTCCGGGAATTGCTCGGTGAACGGCATGGTCTTAGTCCTCATCCGAGTTGAGCCAGTCAGTCACGTCATGCCAGTTCTGGGAGACTTTGGCGAGTTGTGCCCGGCCTTCGCGTTCCTCGTCGATGACGTCGAGGTAGAGGTCGCGGTCGAGGTAGGTGTCGATTTTTTCGATGATGAGGTTGGAGAGGGTGTTCGGGTCGAGGGCGTCGAGTTCCCAGGAGCTAGCCCCGTACTCGGCGATGTAGCCTTTGGCCCGGGAATCGGTGAGTTTCGCCGGGTTCGGCGGTGGGTTGTATTGCTCGACTTGGTCCCAGTTCAGGGCTATCCGCTGGATGGTCGTGTTTGCGCCGAAGAGTCGGAGGCGGTCCTCGATGTCGCGGGTCATGTCGATTCCGGATGGGTCGTGGTCGCCGAGGTGGATGACGGCGACCTGTTTGCCCTGGTCCTGGTAGTCGAGGTGTCGTTCTGCTGCCGCGTGGAGCTCGGACTGGCTGACGTAGCCCCGGCAGGAGAAGTAGTTGACGCCGCGTTGGTCGGCGGCGCGGCTGATGACGCCGGCGAGGGCTTCTTTTTCGACCCAGACTTCGACGGCGTGGTCTTGGCCGCGCCATTTGTCGAGCCGGAATTGTCGTTCGTTGCGTGCGATCAGGTCGGCTGGGTCGTCGTAGGTGATGAAGCCTCGGAGGTTGCGGGTTCGGTCGACGATGTAGTTCCAGTCGAGGAGGCCGGCGAGCCGGGCTTTGTTGATCGTAGCGCCGAGGTTGTCGTAGGAGCGTTGGGAGTTCGGGAGGAAGTCGCGAGCGACGAATTGGTAGTAAAGCTGGCGGAGGGTGAGGTCGTAGCCTTGGCTGCGGTATTCGGCGCAGATGTTGTTGGCGATTTGGACGATGGACAGGGAGCGGTCGTTGGGCCGCCAGTCTTCGTAGGCGATGCGAGCCATGATGTTGGTTCCTTTCTGCAGGGTGGTTTGTTGGTAGTGGAACCGGCAGGACTCGAACCTGCATCGCTGTTAGGTATTGCAGCGGCCGCCGCAGTGCTCTTCCAATTGAGCTACGGTCCCTGGTGTTCCCAACCCCGGTTGACGGGGCTGGGAACGGTGGTGCTAGTTGGTGAGGTAGAGGTAGCCGGAGGACCGGGAGTGTTCAGCGATGCCCTCGGCGATGCTGTCGAAGGCGTCGGTGGTGATTTTTTCGGCGTTCTGGAGCTTGTAGCCCAGCGACAGGTCTTTGCCACGGAGTCGCCACCGGAAAAGCGCGTCGACCTTGTACGTCTCCCCGCCATCGAACCGGCGCAAAGCCAGGGTGAAGCGTTCCGGGATGCTCAACTGCCCGGCCGTGCCGGCCGACGCTGTGCTAGTTTCCCGGTAGCCGAACTGGACGTCACCGGTCGCGAGCCGGGTGGCTGATTCGAATTCGACGCCGCGCCGGACTTGGAGGCTGGACGCGATTTCGAGGATTTCCGCGCTGGACGGTTCGACGATGTTGACCGCGTTGTTCTCGATGAACTCGGCGAACTCTTCTTGGCCGGTAAAGGTGCCGCTCTGGTAGTTCCAGCGTTCCCATTCCGGGGCCTCACGCAGTTGAAGGACAACCTTTTGATCTTCCCAGCCCGGTAACCGGTCGGTGCCGGCGTCGATAGTGGCCTTGAAGTGGGCTGCCTCGGGAAGCCCGGTTACCTCGGTCTCGCCGGATATGCCGTGCTTGTCGAGGTATTCGATGAAGGATTCGGCAGTGGAAACCCTGGTGAGACCGGACTTTCGGCGTGGCCGTGGCGCATAGGCATCGGTATCGGCGATGCGGATCCCGCCGTCTTCGTCGAGCAGCGCGTAGACCATTCCGGGCAAGAGAGCATCTGCGGTGGCGGCTTGCTTGCCGAGCTCAGCAATAACTTCGGCGTCGGGTCGGGCCGCGGTGTTGTAGTTGTCAGCCATGGGCTAGTTCACTTCCTTCATCTGGGCCGGTTCAGCCGGCGCGGAGACGTCGCGGAGACCGGGCAGTTCTTTCTGGTTGGGGTCCGTGCGGGACAGGTTGCCGGCACGGTCCTTGTAGTAGATGCGGCGCGGTCGGTCATGCTTCGGTGCGCTGATCTTGACGGCGTCGCTGATCCGGAACGTCCCGGCGATCTGCTTGTCCGGTTCGACCTTGACCGTGAGGGTCACGGTTCCCGGTTTGCCGGTGGATTCCACAGCCGCGATGACGTCGTGGAGGCCGTCGGAGAGTTCGCCGTGGGTCGCGGCTTGCTCGATGAGGAAATCGGCGAAGGGGCGGGCGTGCTGGTCACTCATTGGAATCCTCCGATTCCTGTTGCCCGATTTTCTTGGCCCATTGCTTGATGAAATCGGGTTCACGCAGAAGGTTGGCCGTGAGGTCGAGGAACGTGTCGAGGTCTTGAACTACGGCCCCGCCGCCGGCGACAACGCTGATCCGGTACGAGTCTCCGGAAATGTGCGTTGGCAGGAGCAGGACGAAGGGGCTGAGTCCCAGCGGGACGATTTTGAGGTTTCCCTTGTCGAGCTCTTTCACTTCGAGGGCGAAGGAACCCTCGATCAGGTCAGTTGTTTCGGTCATGTTTTTATCCAAGGTGTGATCCTGTGCGGCCGGTGACGGCCTGGTTGGCGTCACCGGCCGCACAGGGGTTGGGTGGGGTTATGCGGCCAGTTGAGCCCGCATTGCTGCGACGACGACGTCGGAGAGCCCGGTCTGGGTGCTGATGACGTTGTCGGGGATGCCGAGGCCAATGAGTTGCTTGGCGAGTTCGACCGGGTCCGGTGCCGCGGGTGCGGCAGCCGCCGGAGCCGCCGGAGCCGCCGGCGCTGCGGGCTGGGTCGGTGCGGCCGCCGGGGCCGGGCTGATTTCCCCGGTACTGGTGTTCACCGTGCCGCCCAGAGCCGAATCGATGGCCACCGGTGAGCCTTTGCGAATCTCGTACTTGTGGAGCTTGGTCGGCGACATTCCCTTTTTCTCGGCCGGCTTGTCGCCGGTGTAGGTATCCGAGAAGTAGTTCCCCGGCGCAAGGGCTTCGGAGACTTTCCCGAATCCGGCGGCCTGGACGGATTCAAGCAGTGCGGCCTTCCAAACGCCCCACGTCTTGATGTAGAGCGCCCGGATACCGTCATCGTCTTTGTCGTTGCGCTGGTCAGTCTGGACACGAATGACGATCTGCTCTTGCGGGCGTCCGTCGTCCCAGAATTTCGGCTTGTCGTCCGCGATGTCCTTGATCTGCCGGACCATGGCATCGACGATGGGGCCGCCGATCGTGGTGCCGGCAGGTGTGTCTTTGGTGAATGCGGTTGCTCCGCCTCCGCCGCTGAGGACGTCGTCAAGGTTGCTAAGTGACATGATGTTCCTTCTTCCTGGTTGGTTGGTGCGTTTGCTTTTGCGTGGAAGTGCTAGACCCGGTCGAGACCGTCGAGGAACGGGTCGGCCGGCGCCGGTGGCGCGTCAGGGAATCTGGCGCAGTCCCGGCAGTTCTTGGCCCGGGGGAGTGCCCGGATGTAGTCGTCGGCGGCCGCTTCGCTGATGCTGCGGAGCGCCCGGACGTTGACCGCGAACCCGTTGGCCCGGTCCAACGCGGTTTGGGCTATGTCTCGGTCGTAGGGTTCGTTCCACCACACGGCATCGCTGAGGACCACCGAATTCCGGGGCAGGTAGGCAATGGCGACATGGTCGATGCGGTGGCCGGCGTCGTTCCAGCCCTTCGCGTAAAGGTGCTGCTGCACCCGGTACACGTTGGACGGCCCGGCCTTGGCTGATCTGAGCGTGGTAACCCCGACGATTTTGTAATCGAAGGTGACGCCGGCGGCCAGGTCGACGAGGTCCGTCGATCCCCAAATCTCCGTCCCGTCAATCACGCCGACCATGGTCCGTGCTTCGGTCAGGTACCGGCGGCCGGTCGTGTTGGCGGCGTTCCGGTTGGCTTCGTATTGGATGACCATTTCCTCGAGCGCTGCGTGAACCGCGGTGCCGACGAACGGGAGCCAAGGGACGCCTTGCTCAGTGGATTGCCAGCCGGCGAGCTTCGCGGCGAGGCAGTGGTCGCAGTCCGTTCCGATTTCCGATGGCCCGATGGTCTTTTGCCTGGATCTGGGTTGATTCAGGATGCTGTGCTCAATGAGCGCGCGGAGCTCCTGCCCGGCCGCTTTCGGGTTGATGCCCTCGAATGCTTGGTGCCAGGGTGCCGGCTGGGTGTAGTCGAAGTCGGGCGGGGGAGCGAACGCGAGGCTCATTACTTGATCACCACGGTCGGCTTGCCTTCGATCTTGAACTGCTCGACGACGATCGGGGCCAGATAGGTTTTGAAGGCTTCCGGGTCGAGAACCGTTTTGTAGAGGACCGGGTTTTCGGCTGCCGGGTAAGCCTTTTCGGCTGCCTTGGCGTCGAAGCGTTTGGCACCTGCCCGGACCTGGACCGTGTAGTCTCCGGCGTCGTGGCTGCCGACGCCGAAGGCGACCAGGAGTTCTTTGAGGGCTTTGACTTTGTTGGTCCAGGCTTCGACCATTTCCTCCGCGAGGACGCATTGTTTTGCAAGGAGTTCGACGCTGAATGTTTCAGTTTCTGGAGTCGTGTCGTTCTGGAAGGTGGTCATGGTGTTCTGCTTTCTTCGATTGCCCGGATGCGGCGGGCCTCTTTGAGTGCCCATTGCATCTGTTCGGGGGTGAGGCTTAGTTTTTTGGAGCTCTGCCGGCATGCTTGGCAGAGCGCTGCGGGGTTCCGTGCGGTCCGGATGTGCCCGCAACCGGGGCAGGGAAATTGGTCTTTAGTCGCCATCGTCTTTGCCTCGGTCGGCGAAGAACGCGATCCCGCCGAGGATCAGCAGGAAAACGTTGACCAGCAGTAATTCCGTCATCGCTTCACCTCCGGCCCGGGCTGGCGAGCCTTGTAGTCGACGAGGTCGCCGACCGGCACCCGCCAAGGACTGTTGGTCTTGCCTTGGCCGGATTTGTAGGCGTTGGGGAAGTATCCGCGTCGGATGAGCTCGCAAGCGTTGACGCGGTGAATGCCCAGGTCATCGGCTACCTGCTTGACGCTCAGGTCGGACCGGACCGCCGTAGCGGGGCTCACGGCGTGGCCTTAGTGACCGTAGCCGGGGACCACTTGGTGATAAGCCGGCTTCTAGCATGGTCAGGTCCGCCGGGGAAGCGCCGCTCGCCCTGCCAGAATCCAAAAATGTCGAGGAATGCGAGGATCGGCGGTGTAAGTACGTTGCCGTCGAATTCCTCGACATATATGAGCCTGCCGGGCTTGGTGGGAAGTTTCGGGGCCGGCCGATCCACCAATTCGACGTCGGAAACCCAGGAAAGGAACACCTCGCCGAATTCTTCTGTCTCGAACGAGGCAACAGCACCAAGATCCCCCACTTTCGATACTCGGAGCTCCTTGGTGGTCTTGATCCCGTCTATGGTCGTGCTGGTTCGGATGGTGTCGCCGACCCGGATATCGACTACTTTGATCGTTGTCATGCCGCCTTCTCCAATTGGTTGCGGTGGGCGCGGTGCTTGGCGAGGCCCAGCTTGAGGCGGTCGCGCTCGATCTTGAACTGGACTTTCGGATACCGCCGGGCGAAGCGCTCGAGATAGGTGGTCTCGCCGGCATGTTTTCCGGCCTTCTCAGCGACGGGCGCGGGTTCCGGGATGACGTTCTCCGGAGTTGATACAGTGGTCATTGTTAGCCTTTCCTTGTGATTGGTTCGGCCCTCACCTGTTCGCGCAGGTGGGGGCTTTTTCATGCCGCAAAACGGCGGTTTGCGCGCTTCGGAATGTCACGCGTGACAGTAGACGCTTTGTCCAAAAAAAGAGATCCCCTGGGGGCGTCGAGCGCTCTCTCAATAGCGCGGGCATTCTCGGGTCGGCAACTGAGGCGCTTTCCGGAATGCAGGTGCCCGACTAGCTGTGGTGAGCATCCAGCGCGATTTGCGATCTGCTTCATGGTCATGCCCCGATGCTTGACGTAGCTGCGGAGCGCTTCTGTGCTTATCAACCTCACATCGAATCTCCAAGCCTTTGTTCTCAATGTGTACTCCTTGATCGTAGACGATAGATAGCTGTCATGCAAGACTGTAGACGCAACTTTCTACAAAAATCAACTTCACGTCTACCGGAACATTGGCTAAATACGGCTTACAAGCGTGTATTTTGTAGATGAGGTGTCTACAAAGTAGCTAGACAGTCCTACCAGTGTCAGTGCGAAGGTTGTAGATATGAACACAGAACTTCCAGACCCTTGGGGCGAGTATGCGGAAAGAAAAGGTGCGAACTCGTTTCGAGCTATTGCGCGATTGACCGGGGTATCGGTCGAAACTGCGCGAAAGGTGATTCTCGGGTTGCGCACGCCGACGCCTGAGACTGCGCGAAAGCTGGCCGAGGGACTCGGAGTGGAACTTGAGCATCTAAATGTTTGGCTCGGCTATCGGGGGGACGATGCGTCTCCATATGTGCCGCCCGCTGAAGCTGCGCGTCTTAACAGAAGGCAGCGACGAGCAGTCGACGAAATCATTCGAGCTATGGTTGAGCGCTCCACGGTCGAAGTATCTGCCAAGCCCTCCGAATCCGTGCCGACAACGGGCGCAGCGTCTTACGATGATTCATCGACAATGTTTGACTTGGCGGCTCACCCGCCGCTGAACACGGCCGAAGCTCGCGAGCGTAGGGCCGCCGATAGCCGCGGTGAGGAATCGCAGGAAGAGGGGTGCGACAGATGAAATACGGTTTCAGACTTTTCAGCGTTGGCCTTCGACGCCAGAACACCTTCGCAGACGTGGATTTCAGCAAGGCCGTTCTTGGTAAGAACGAAGCGCAAGAGCACTTGCTCGACACCGTCGCGTCGGTCTGTGAGGGGCTGCTGCACCAAACCTTCACTGAGCCGCTTCGTTATATAAAACGTCGAGCCCTTGATGAAGATGAGCTAGCCGAGGAAGGTGCCCAAACCAAGCCGTACATTCGGCTGACTAATTTCGATCTTAGCCATCCGACCTGCTTGCAGTTCGAGTTCAAATTTGGACGGCTTGGTACGCATTCGGTTGCTCTAGCCGCTGCGGAGTCAGATGATGCGGACTTGAGCACAAGAGCACCTTCCAACGACTACTATGCTTTCCTGTACCTGCCTAACCAGGGTGACCGAGGTGTTTTGGTGGCCGAGACGCGTAGCCGTACTTGCCCCGGAGAGGAGGTTCTGAAGCTGCTGGGTGTCGGATCTAAATTGCGAGACGAGAGCAAGCCTAGTGAGGACCAAATTGGTTGGTGGAAATTTGTTCCTCAACGCATCTCCGATAGCAATCAGCTGGAGCATGTGATCCGATACGGTCAGGGTAGTTACATCGAGCTTGTCAAACACGCGGTGGACGCTCAAGGCGGGCGTGAAAAGAAAAGGATTTCCGTTCGCCAGGATGGTTTTCGCTCGTTGTCCTTCGCTGAGCAGGTTAGGGCTCTTGCTGGAAGTTGGCTCCGCATGACGCCGGACAAACTCAAGACTACAGCGAAAGTTCCGCCAGGCAGCAACCCTCAGGAACAACTTGCTGCATTGATGGACATCAAAGTTGACGCTAAACAGTTCGATGACGGCGGCATCGGGTGGGAGGCCCCTGACGGCACCACTAGGCACATCAAGCCTGACGATTTCAGTGACATTTTTACCTATCCTGTCGGTGCGAAGGGGTACGGTCGTCCAAGCAAGGAAGAGTTGAGGCTGGAAGCCGAAAATGTACTGCGTCCGTTGCTTCCAGCGCTTAAACTTGACATAGACATATAGCGATCGTTACGAAGGGAGAGCGTGGACATGGTCAACCTTCTTCCGTCGAGATTGATCCGGGGTCACATCAAAGCCCTCCGAGCCAGTGGGCATAAGCCGTGGGGTGGCAAAGTTATGGTGGCCTTGGTGTATCTGACGCCCTTAGCGGTGTTTGTCCTAAGTTTGGCTACAGGTTTTGTGCTACGTGCTCCAGCCGCCCTTCTTACTGCGGCGGCCCTGATTTCAGGAGGTGCACTTTCAGCCTTCACACACTTGTCAAACCTTCGGCAGAGACTGACCGACCGGGCGGAATCTTACGCAAAGTCCGAGGCTCCAGAACGCAAACTTGTCGACATCTCGGCGACCCATCTACTCATGTGTGCTCTTGGAGCTATGACATCCGCTGTATCCCTCGTGGTCGGAATGACCTTGTTCGGCAGCTATGACCCGGCGTCGAAGGCTTACATGGTCGACTTCGGAGGGGTCATAGCTGGAATTTCCGTCGGACTGCTCACCTGGACTGCGTTGCTCTTTTGGATCGCGATCCCGAAACTGTATGCCGCATACGTCCAGATTCACGACGTCAAAGCTGAACTCAACGGAGCAGACCGGCTATAAGGCTCGAAAACTGATCGACCGGTCAAATACTGTCGGTGCCGGGCGCTACAGTCGGTGGCATGTATCACCCTTGGCGCGAACTCCGAGGACTCGACCACGTCGACCTCCACATGGTCACCCTGCCCGGCACCGCGCCAGGAAGAACCAACGGCGTCGACACGATCTGGATGGACAAAAACCTCCAACAGGTAGAACGACGCTGCATCCTCGCGCACGAGCTCGTCCATCTTCACCGCGGCCATACCGAATGCCAAACCACGGCCGCCGAAATCGACGTCCGCGTCGAAACCGCACGCCGTCTCATCACCCTCGAAGCCCTCGTCGCCGCCAAACGCTGGGCGCGAAGCTTCGACGAACTCGCCGACGAACTCTGGGTCATCCCCATGGTCCTCGCCGACCGAATCAACTACCTCCGCCAACACGAACACGAAGCCCTCACCAACGACGAGGACCACCACCCATGAACCAACGACCCCGGAGCCGGGAATGGCTCGCGTAGTCGACCTGTGGCACACCAAGACCAAAAAGCGCACCACCCGGTACGGCAAAGGATCACGATGGCAGGCCGTCTGGACTGATGCGGGGGAGCGGCAGAAGCGCTCATTCGTGAGCAAAGCGGCAGCCGAAGAGCATCTAGTCTGGGTGACGCACCACCAAAAGACCGGGTCGTATGTCTCGCCGGAGCGCGGACGGGTTTTTGTCGACGAACTGCTCGAGGATTGGCTCGCCACGCTGGCGCACTACAAGCCGTCCACGCTCGACACCACCAAGAGCGATGTCTCCGCCACCATCAAGCCCTATTGGGGGCGTAAGGTCCTCGCCGACATCACGACTGCCGACGTGCAAAAGTGGGTAACCAGCATGGATAAGGCCGGCCGGACGGTGCAGACAATCCACGGCCGATTCCTGACCTTCCTCGAGTGGTGCATTTCCGAGAGCCGTATAACCAAGAACCCGGCCAAAGGGGTCAATCTGCCGCAGGGGCGGAAGCGTGAGCATATCTTTTTGACGCCACAGCAAGTCGATGCGCTGGCCGATGCCGTGGAGGCAATTTACCGCGCCTTGATTTGGGTTCTCGCCACGACTGGGTTGCGAATGGGTGAAGTCGTCGAGCTTCGCGTGCGTGATCTTGACGTGAAGCGGCGACGCCTTCGTATCGAACGTTCGGTGACGTTCGTCCGCGGGTTGGGCGCAGTTGTCGGGCCGCCGAAGAGCGGCAAGGCGCGGACGGTGCCGCTGACCCTGCTGGCCTTGGCGTTCTTGGTCTCGCAGGCCGAAGGCAAAGCGCCCGACGATCTGCTGTTCACGACGGGGCGCGGCCGGCAGATCCGAACCAACAATTTCAAGGCCCGCTATTTTGATGCGGCAGTGCGAAGGGTGAATGAGATTGCGGTGGAGGATGCGGCCGGCGGCCCTGTGAAACTTCCGACGATTAGCGCGGACCTCTGGGTCCACGATCTGCGGCACACGGCGGCATCTTGGGCAGTCCAGTCCGGCGCTTCGGTAAAGTCGGTGCAAAGGATGTTGGGGCACGCTACGGCGGCCATCACGCTCGATACCTACACTGGTCTTTTCGATCAAGATTTGGACCACGTCGCGGAGCGAATGGAGGACCTGATCTTGGCCTCTGTGAAGGTCGAAGGACCACAAAAGGACCACAGACCAGACGGATAAGGCCGCTGACCTGCGGTGATGTCCGGCATAGGCCACGTTTACACCGTGGATGTCATCGGTTCGATCCCGGTAGGGCCCACCCAGGAAAAATCCCCGGCTTCAGGTTTTGCGAGACCTCGAGGCCGGGGATTTCTTTGTTGTATCGATACCGGCAGACAGCCGGTCAACTGGTGAAATCCGGCGAGTCGAGCCAAGCGATGACCTGGTCGGCCAGTTCCGCCACCGTCGTTCCGGTGTCCAGACGGAGCACCGGAAGGTCGAAGCTGGCGAGCCAGCGGTTTTGGCTCGCCAAGCTGCGGCCGTCGAAATCCGGATCGTCGTAGCCTTGGGCCCATTCGAGGAATTCGCGGTGGGCTTGGGCAAGCGGTCCGCCCGGCGCAATGGCCTCGCCGTATCGGCCGGCTTCCCGGGATTCCAGCCGGGCCAGGCGTTCTCGGGCGCCGAGGGTCAGGAACACCACCGCGTCGACGCGCGGCATGACCGGTTCTCCCCAGCCCATCAGCGACCCGGAGAGCACCCAGGAGTCCCGGGGCAGGAAAACCGACTCCATCAAGGACAGCCTTTCGGCCGCCGGGCGCGGATCCTGGTAGGGCGGAACCGTCGGCAGCCAGAAGTAGTCATCGGAATCACCGTGCGGTATCGAGAGCCGATCGGCAAGCGCCCGGCCCAAAGACGTGCTGCCGGCGCCGCTGGCTCCGGTGACCAACAATCGAAATGGCACGGCAGATCCTCTCGGCGAATTCAGGGGTTTACCGGCAAGCCTATCGAAGTGGCCGCGTTTTGTGATCCGTCGACGTTGCTCCGGAAAACTTGATCAATTGATCAAGTTAGCCGTAGGGTGCTTCTCGACGACACCGTCGCTCCATCGGTCTGAGCAGTGAAGGAATCCAGGTGAACAAGGGCAAAGCAGCAGCGGCCAAGGAAATTCCGGGGCAGGTTTGCGCGATTTTGAGTGTGGGCCTGGGGGCTTTCGGGATCTGGATGGTTTTGAGCATTTCCGCGACCGGTGGGCAGTGGTTTTTCTCCGTCCTGATGTCGGTTCTGCCGCTGTTGTTCGGCCTGCAAGGGCTTCGATTGAGCAAGGAGCCCGGGGCGACCTGGCCCAGGTTCAGCCGACTGGCATCCTGGTTCGGGATGTTTCTCGGAACCGCGTCCTTCCTCGGATTCCTCTGGTTGCTCGCCAGGTCGAGCTGAATCGGGTCCGGCCGAATCCGGGACAGCTGGATCAGGTCGTCGGGGGAGGCCGCCCTCCGGATTGCGTAGGCTTGGGCCATTGGATGTCCTACCGGAGGTGCGAAAAGTGGCCGAGTCGACGGCGTCTCAAGTGATGGCCGAATTGGCGGTGCTCGAAGACCCAAAGGTGCGCGCGGTGAACCTGCGCCACGGTGATGACCATGGAGTCAACCTCGGTGAGCTCCGGGCTCTGGCCAAGCGCTTGAAGAAACAGCCGGAACTTGTTCCGGAGCTGTGGCGGACCGGTGACACCGCGGCCAGGCTCTTGGCGATCCTGATCTGCCGGCCGAAATCGTTTTCCCGGGAGCAACTGGACGTCATGCTCCGGTCGGCCCGGGTCCCCAAGGTGCATGACTGGTTGATCAACTATGTGGTGAAAAAGGGTCCGCACGCCGAGGCTTTGCGGCGAGAGTGGCTACTTGATCCGGATCCGGTGATCGCTAGTGGTGGCTGGGCACTGACTGCCGAACGCGTGGTCAAGGCGCCTGAAGGGTTGGACCTCGCCGAACTGCTGGACGTCATCGAAGCCGAGATGAAAGAGGCGCCGGACCGGTTGCAGTGGTCGATGAACAATTGCCTGGCTCAGCTGGGGATCGCACATGCCGAGTTTCGTGCGCGGGCCATCGACCTCGGGGAGCGCCTCGAAGTCCTGAAGGACTATCCGACGCCGGCCAACTGCACTTCGCCGTTCGCGCCGGTCTGGATCCGGGAAATGGTCCGGCGGCAATCCGAGGGGCACCCCTGACGGACTGGTTGGGTTCCCGGGGCGCAAGACGCCGAATCCCGGTCCGAGTCTGTCGGAAGTGATTGTCGCGGTCGAAGCGGGTTGCCGTGCCCGGTTCGGGCGGCGCGCTGGAAGCTAGACGCCAGCCAAGATGTAAGGCACCGCGACCAGCGCGCCCGCAGGCACGCCGGCGATGACTTGGGCCACCGTGTGGTCCTTGAGCACCACCCGGGACCAGCCGATGACGAGGGGCAAGAGTAGGAGCGGTGCCCAGGCCCAGCCGAAGCTGCCGACCGTGGCCACCGCGACGAATGCCGCCACCGCGTTGTGCACGGAGAGTTTCCAGAAGGCGTTCACCGCGCCGACCACGATCATGCCGAGTGCTGTGGCCAGGAGCCCGACGACGGCGGTCCGGGGCGCCTGCAGCAGCAAGAGCACGACCAAGCCGATCGCGGCGCTGCCCAGGCTGCCGATCAGCACCGGCAGCCGTTGCTTGCGGTCCCCGACGTGGTGGTCCGTGAGCTTTCCGCTCCGCGCTGCGATGAGAATGCCCAGAAATGGGCCGAGTGCCACGAAGATCGCTGCGATGAACCCGAAGAGCAATCCGCGCCAACCATCCCGGGCGGCCCCGCTGCCCAGCAGGAAAACTGATACCAGTACGGTGGGGGCGAATGCCTCGGTGACGATGCGGGCCAGGGAAGGTTTCACCTGACGATGATACCGGTGGCGGATGAGCTGCAGATAGACATGGCTCCCGGCCGTCGTCATTGGGGGATACGACGGCCGGGAGCCATTACTGAAAAATATAAACCACGATCTGCTGGTGTGCAAGACGCGAGGGGCGTGTTGCAGAAAACTTGTCGAAGTTAGTCGAGTAGATCGCCGAATAGCCGCCTCGGACACAAAAGTGGCCTCCAGCTCTGACTATTGGGGGATGCCAGACCTGGAGGCCATAGATAAATATACAGGTGATCGTATACGAAGCAAATTCGGTGGTCGGCAACGTCACATTCGCCGGTTCGGTCATGAACCGGGGCGGCCGTCCCGGGGAGGCTAGGCTGGAGTCACAACAAGGATCCACATCACCCCACGGAGGAAGAATGTCTGCACAGATCGGGGTCACCGGCCTCGCTGTCATGGGTGCCAACTTGGCACGAAATCTTGCCCGGAACGGTTTCACCGTCGCCCTGCACAACCGCTCGGTGGCGCGCACCGACGAATTGCTGGCCAAACACGGCGACGAAGGCGACTTCATCCGCACCGAAACACTGCAGGAACTGGTGGATTCGCTCGAGAAACCTCGACGGGTCTTGATCATGGTCAAGGCCGGCGCCCCGGTGGATTCAGTGGTGGATCAACTGGTCCCGCTGCTTGAGCCGGGCGACATCGTGATCGATGCCGGCAACTCGCACTACACCGATACCCGCCGTCGGGAAGCTGCCCTGGCGGAACACGACCTGCATTTCGTCGGAATCGGCGTCTCCGGTGGCGAAGAGGGTGCACTCAACGGCCCGTCGATCATGCCTGGCGGCTCCAAAGAGTCCTATCAGGCCCTCGGCCCGTTGCTGGAGAAAATATCGGCGCACGTGGACGGCAAGCCGTGTTGCGCCTGGATCGGCCCGGCTGGCGCCGGGCACTTCGAGAAGATGGTGCACAACGGCATCGAATACGCGGACATGCAGGTGATCGGTGAAGCCTTCGATCTGCTCCGCTCCGCGGCGGGCCTCGAACCGGCGGAACAGGCAGAGATCTTCGGCGAGTGGAACAAAGGCACTTTGTCCTCGTTCCTGATTGAAATCACCGCTGAAGTGCTCGGGCACGTCGATGCCAAAACCGGCAAACCGTTCGTCGACGTCGTGGTGGATGCGGCCGGCCAGAAAGGCACTGGCCGGTGGACCGTGATTTCGGCCCTGGAATTGGGCTCGCCCACCTCCGGCATCGCCGAGTCGGTTTTCGCCCGGGCCCTGTCATCGCAGGCCGCACAGCGCAAGGAGGCACAGAAGACGCTGATCGGAAACGAAGCCGATATCGCCGTCGGCGAGGGTTTCGTGGAAGACGTCAGGCAGGCGCTGTTCGCGTCGAAGCTGGTCAGCTACGCCCAGGGTCTGGACATGCTGACCGCGGCGGCGAAAGAATACGGCTGGGATTTGAAACTCGATGAAATCGCTTCGCTGTGGCGCGGCGGCTGCATCATCCGGGCCGAGCTGCTCAAAGACATCACTGCCGCCTACGCCGGCGATTCGAAGCCGGCGAACCTGCTCTTCGCCCCGGCCTTCACGGAGGCGATTGCCGAGGCAGTGCCCGCTTGGCGCCGGGTGGTTGCCACCGCGGTGCAGCTGGGCATCCCGGTACCGGTGTTCTCGGCGTCTTTGGCCTACTACGACGGGCTCCGGCGGGACCGGCTGCCGGCAGCGCTCACCCAGGGCCTGCGTGACCTCTTCGGAGCGCACACCTACCAGCGGGTAGATGCCGAAGGGACCTTCCACACGCTTTGGGGCGAAGACAAGAGCGAAATCGAGGCAGTGGACAGCCACTGAGTTCGGCAGCGTTCCCGACGACGACGGCGGGTACCCCGGGAAACCGGGGTACCCGCCGTCGTCGTTCTCGGGAAAGATTCAGATGTACATGGCCGGATCGATGTACTCGGCCGGATCGACCGCGGGAGCGGTCTCCTTCTTCGCGTCGCGGTGCCGCCAGGTGGCCGGAATGCCGGTCACGATCGATTCTGCCGGGGCGTCTTTGACCACCACCGCATTCGCTCCGATCGCACTGTCGGAACCGATCACCACCGGCCCGAGCACTTTGGCCCCGGCACCGACCGTGACCCGGTCGCCGAGCGTCGGATGGCGTTTGATCTTGGCCAGCGAGCGGCCGCCCAGCGTGACGCCCTGGTCATGCAGCTCGTCGTCGCCGCTTTCCGCGGTCTCACCGATCACCACGCCCATTCCGTGGTCGATGAAGAAGCGTTTGCCGATGGTCGCTCCGGGGTGGATCTCCACCCCGGTCAGCCATCGGGTCAGTTGGGAGAGCGCCCTGGCCGGAAACCGCAATGCCGGGTGCTGCCACATTTTGTGCGTCAGCCGGTGCACCCAGATCGCGTGCAGACCGGAATAGACGAAAAAATTCTCCACCGATCCGCGGGCCGCCGGGTCATGCGCACCGGCGGCCTGCAAATCTTCACGGAGTCTGGCGAAGAATGCCATGGACCTCTTTCAGTTTCAGCGGATCCGGAAAGCCGGGTTCCGATCAGCCGCGGATATCGTCGTAGAGCACCGTGGAAATGTAGCGTTCGCCGAAGTCGCACACCACAGCGACGATCAGCTTGCCGGCGTTTTCCGGCCGTTTCGCCAATTCCAAAGCAGCCCAGACGATGGCTCCCGAGGAGATCCCACCCAGAATACCTTCCTTGGTGCCCAGCTCCCGGGCCACCCGGACCGCGTCTTCGATGGTCGCGTCGATGACTTCGTCATAGATTTCGGTGTCCAGGATTTCCGGCACGAAGTTCGCGCCGAGGCCCTGGATCTTGTGCGGGCCCGGGGCGCCGCCGTTGAGGATCGCGGAATCTTTCGGTTCGACCGCGACGATCTGCACACCCGGCTTGCGGGCCTTGAGCACCTGGCCGACGCCGGAGACGAAGATGTCCACTTTGCCATCGGTGTCCGCCCAGATCTCTTCCGCGGTGGTGGTCCGGTGGACCTCCGGGTTGGCTTCATTGGCGAACTGCTGCGCCCAGATTGAATTCGGCGTCTCGGCGACGATCTCCTTGGCCTTCTCCACCGCACCGCGCATGCCTTCGGAGCCGGGGGTGAGCACGATGTCGGCACCGTAGGCGCGCAACATCACCCGGCGCTCGGTGGACATGGTTTCCGGCATGGTCAGGATCACTTTGTAGCCGCGTGCTGCGCCCACCATGGCCAGCGCGATGCCGGTGTTCCCGGAGGTGCCCTCGACGATGGTTCCGCCCGGCTTCAGTGCGCCGGCAGCTTCGGCGGCATCGATGATGGCTTTGCCGATCCGGTCCTTGACGCTATTGGCCGGATTGTAGAACTCGAGTTTGACCGCGACCGTCGCATCGAGCCCTTCGGTCAAACGGTTCAACCGAACCAAGGGCGTTCCGCCGACCAGATCGGTCACGTTGTCATAGATGGGAGCCATGAGAATCCTGTTCTGAAGGAATACCTGCCGTGCAGCAAGAAGTTGCTTGACAGCCTATCCGCGCCGATGACGCCAGATTAAGCGCTCAGCCACGAAGAGTAATATTTCCTCGCCTTGGCCAGCTTCGGGTTGATGATCACCTGGCAGTAGCCCTGCTCCGGGTGCTTGGCGTAGAAGTCCTGGTGGTATTCCTCGGCGCGGTGGAATTCCGGCAGCCTGGTGACTTCGGTGACGATCGGATCAGACCAGAGCTTCTGCGCCCGCTCGATCGCGTCCCGGAAAGCTTTTTCCTGCTCCGCGTCGGCGTAGAACATCGACGACCGGTACTGGGTGCCGACGTCGTATCCCTGGCGGTTCAAGGTGGTCGGATCGTGCGAAATGAAGAATAAGTCCAGAATGACCTCTTCCGGGACCACGGTTTCGTCGAAGGTCACTGCGACGACCTCGGCGTGCCCGGTCATCCCCGCGCTGACCGATTCATAGTCGGGATGGCGGGTGTGGCCTCCGGTGTATCCGGAGGCCACGTCGGCCACGCCCTTGGTTTTCCGATAAATGGCATCCAGGCACCAGAAGCATCCGCCGCCCAATACAAAAGTTTTCACATCCGGTTCAATGTTCGGGACCGCCGGATGATTCCCGGCAGAGCTTACGAAAGTGCAACATAAGATGGCCTCATGGATGAGGTGCACAACAACCAGGGGAATCCCGGCCAAGCGCCGGATGCGTCGGATACTGATTCGTCCGGCGCGGCAACCCGGCCGGCGGTGGCCGAGGTGCTGTTGGCGGTCGAGGAACTCTGGCCGGAATCCCTGGCCGAAGAGTGGGATGCGGTGGGCCTGGTGGCCGGCCGGCCGGCGGCTCCGGTACAGAAGATCCTCTTCGCGGTCGACCCGACCATCGACGTGGTCGAGGAGGCGCTCGAATGGGGTGCCGACCTGATCGTGACGCACCACCCGTTGTTTTTGCGCGGTGTGAATTCGGTGGCCGCAGTGGGCGGCAAAGGCGAGGTAGTGCATGCGTTGATCGAATCCGGATGCGCTCTGCTCACCGTGCACACCAATGGAGACAGTGCGGTGGGCGGAGTTTCCGATGTTTTGGCGGACGCGCTGGGGCTGCAGGATGTGCGGCCCCTGCAAGCCGCGAAGCACGGCTTGCCGGAGGAAGGCATCGGCAGAGTCGGCGAGCTCGGACAGGTGAGCAGCCTGGGCGATCTCGCTGCCTTGGTGTTCAGCGTGCTGCCTGCGGTGGCCGGCGGAGTGAAGGTCTCCGGCGACCGGCAAGCGCTGGTGCGACGGGTCGCGTTGTGCGGTGGTGCTGGGGATTCGCTTTTCGACGCGGTCCGCACGGCCGACGCCGACGTCTACATCACTGCGGATCTGCGCCACCACGCGGCGTCGGAAGCCCGGGAAAGCAGCACGGACGGCCGGCCCTTCCTGATTGACCTTTCGCATTTCGCTTCGGAGTGGCTGTGGCTGCCGGCGGCAGCGAACGCGCTCGGGAACGTCTTGGCGGATCAGGGTTTCGACGTGGAGCTGCGGGTCAGCCAGCTCAATACCGATCCCTGGGATTTCGTTTTGACCCCGGGCGGGGACTGAACCGGTCCGGAAGGACATAGGCTTGGATGATCGGGCCGGAACGGTCCGTGGTGGAGAGAGGGTACTGATGGCGAAAGCAGCGCCGGCCGAGCAGATTCGGTTGTTGGATTTGCAGGCTTTGGACGGACGGGCCAAGAACCTGGCCGTGCAGGCCAAGACCTTGCGCGCGGATCCGCGATTGGTGCGCCTGCAGGCCGAACTGGACGCCGCCCGCTCCGCGCACGGCCAAATCACGATCGAGTTGGCCGATGCCCAGGCCGAACTCAAACGGGCCGAGGGCGACGTCGAGCAAGTGGTCAATCGGATCGATCGGGACGAAGCCCGGCTCAACGCGGGCGGGCTGTCCAAGGACTTGATGGCGCTGCAAGCAGATCTGGCGTCATTGGCCAAGCGGCGTTCGGATTTGGAAGACGCCGAACTCGAAGTGATGGAACGTCTGGATGAAATCACCGGGCGGGAATCGGCCCAGACGGAAGTCGTCGGCCGGGCCGCAGCGGACCTTGCCGCGGTGCAGGAAGAGATCGACGGCCAGTTGGCGGCGATCGGGTCGGAGCAGCAGACCGTGCAGGGCCAGCGCGCCGAGCTGGCGGCCAGCTTCGATGCGGCTTTGCTGGGCGTCTACGAAAAGACGTTGGAACGGCGGGGGATCGGCGCGGCCAGATTGTTCCATGGCACCTCGGAGGGGTCGGGTATGCAACTGAGTCCGGGCGATTTGGCGGATATCTCCAAAGCAGCTGCCGACGACATCGTCTTTTGCCCTGATTCCGGCTGCATTCTGGTCCGTTCCGCTGATTGGAGCTGAACTTGGCCGGGCTGCACCATGTGGAGATCTGGGTGCAGGACTTCGCGGCAGCCGAACGCAGCCTCGGTTGGCTGTTGGGCCGACTCGGCTTTGCCCGCAGAGATTCCTGGGGTGCTGATCCGATCGGTGCATCTTGGCAGATCGGTGATTTCTACCTGGTCCTGGAAGCCGGCCCGGCAGTTTCCGCCGGACATGACCGGATGCGCGCCGGGCTGAACCATCTCGCTTTCACGGTGCCGGATGCGGAAACCGTCGAATCGATTCTGGCCGAGTCGAGTCAGCACGGCTGGACGCTGATGTTCGCCGAGCAGCATCCCTATGCGGGCGGTGCCGCGCATTATGCCGGCTACCTGGAAGATGCCCAGGGCTTCGAAGTGGAACTCGTCGCGCAGCAGTGAATCAGTGCTTCGGCGCAGCGAAGCTCACGCCTTCGGGCAGAATCACATTGAGGCTGTGCGGCCGTTTGGCGCTGCCGGGCTGCAATTCCGTCTGCCAGGCGGATTGGGTCGCGCGGAGCAGCTCGGCCGGAGATTTCGGCGGATTTCCGCGGCGGGTCAGCAGCAGCCTTGCCACCTCGCCGCGGGTGTGTTTCGCGAAATGCGAGACCACCGAGCGTTTGCCGTTGCGCAACTGGAAGACGTTGACCTCGACGGTCTGTTCCGCGGGCGGCGTCCACGCTGTGGCGTAGGTGCTGGACCGGCAGTCGATGATGAGCTCGCCGGCCGCACGTTCGGCGAGCGCAGCGCTGAGCAGCGGCTTCCAATAGGAGGCCAAGCGTCCGACGCCGGGCAAGGCGACGGACATCGAAAGCCGATAGGCCGGAATCCGGTCGGCGAAGCCGACCGCGCCCCACAGGCCGGACATCACCAGGATCGATTCGTCGGCCTTCCGCCGTTGTACCGGGGTCATGCTGTGGTAGCCGAGCGCATCGTAGAGCACCCCGCTGTAGATGCTGTGCGCGGCTGCTGCCGGTTCGTCGGAGAGCCGCAGATTGCGGGCGACTTCGGCGGCGAGCGAAGCTCCGACGCCGAGCCGTTCGAGCGCTTCCGGATGCGCGGAGACTTCGGCGAGCGCCGAATGCACCCGGTCCCGGGCCGCCGTCAGTTGCGGGAAAGACAGTTCGTCCAGCGCCAACGGGCGGCCTTGTGGAGCGGGTGTTTTGCCTTCGGAGGGCGGGAGCAGAATCAGCACCCATCGAGCTTAGCGCCACCGGGCTGCGGAATGCGCGGGCCGGAGGCTATGTTGTCGCTCTCGGGTGCGCAAGCGCCTAGGCCGGGCGGAAACCGAGTTCCGGTCGTTGCACTCCGTCGAAAGATCGCGAATATGAACTTGTTTTCCCCTGTTTCCTTCGGGAGCCTGACGCTGCCGAACCGGGTCGTCATGGCGCCGTTGACCAGGTTGCGTTCCGGTAGTCGAGGAGTCCCCGGAGATCTCATCGCCGAGCACTATGCGCAGCGGGCCAGTCTGGGGCTGATCGTCACCGAGGGGACTTATCCCAGCGATGAATCCAAGTCCTATCAGGGGCAGCCGGGGATTGCGAACGCCGAGCAGGCCGCCGGGTGGCGGAAGGTGGCCGACGAGGTGCATCGGGCCGGCGGACGGATCTTCATGCAGATCATGCACGGCGGGCGGACCGCGCACACGGCGTTCACCGGGACCGGGCGTACCGTGGCCCCGAGCGCCATTGCGATCGACGGCAAAGTGCACTTCAGCGGGGAGAAGCTGGCGCACCAAGTGCCGCATGCACTGCGGACCGAGGAGGTTGACGAGGTCCGTGCGGAGTTCGTGGCCGCGGCCCGTCGGGCCGTGGATGCCGGGTTCGACGGCGTGGAAATCCATGGCGCGAACGGTTATTTGGTCCATCAATTCCTGTCCCCGGTTTCCAACGTGCGGGAAGACCGCTATGGCGGTTCGCCGGAGAACCGGGCAGCTTTCGCGATCGAGGTAGTGGCTGCGGTGGCTGCGGAAATCGGTGCCGAACGGGTCGGCATCCGGTTGTCTCCGATGCACAACATCCAAGGCGTGCTCGAATCTGAGGAAACGGATGCGGCGGCGACCTATGGCGTGTTGCTCGATGCCCTGGCTCCGATGGGGTTGGCCTACGTGAGCGTGTTGCACCGTGAGGCCGGAAGCGATTTGGTGCAGGGGCTGCGGTCCAGATTCGGTGGCGTGTTCATGCTCAACAGCGGGTTTTCCCAGTTGACCGACCGGGAGGAGGCGGCGGCTCTGGTCGCCGACGGCCTGGCCGATGTGGTCGCCGTCGGGCGCCCGGTGATCGCCAACCCGGATCTGCTGGAACGCTGGCAGGGCGGCCATCCGGAGAATGAACCGGACCCGAGCACTTTCTATACGGCGGAGGCCGCCGGCTACAACGATTACCCCCGGTTGGCGGAGACCGTGGCCTGAGTACGTGAGATTGGCCACGTCGCACCGGTTGCGGGCCATTCCTTCCTGGACGAACGCTTAGAATTGTCAGCGGATCTGAACCAAAGGTGTTTCGATTCAGGAAGGAAAACCCGTGACTGTGAACCCCGAACTCGCCCACGACACTTGGGCGAAACGTGAGGCGATGGCCGAGGCGATGATCCCGCTGATCGGCCGGCTCTACCGGGAAAACAACGTCGTCACCAATGTCTACGGCCGTTCGCTGATCAATCAGTCGGTCATGGGCTTGCTCAAGGCGCATCGCTGGGCGCGGCAAATCGACGACGTCGAACTGCCTTTGGAGGAGACCCTTCCGATGCTCCAGGCGCTGGCCGGGATGAAACTCGGTGCAGCCTCGATCGACCTGGCGCGGCTGAGTCTGCGGTTCAAAGCGCAACTGGCCGACGGCGAGCAGTACGGACTTGAGGAGTTCTTGCGCACCGAGCTGGCGGATGTGGTCGAACAGCAGGGCATCGACGAGCGCAACAGCACCGATGTGGTGTTGTACGGCTTCGGCCGGATTGGACGCCTCTTGGCGCGGATCATGATCGAACACGCGGGAGGCGGCAACGGGCTGCGGCTGCGCGCGATCGTGGTGCGCAAGGGTTCGGAACAGGATTTGGTCAAGCGCGCGAGCCTGCTGCGCCGGGATTCGGTGCATGGTCCTTTCGACGGCACGATCACGGTCGACGAGCAGAACAACACCATTTTGGCCAACGGCACTTTGATCCAGGTGATCTACGCGGACAATCCGGCCGCGGTCAACTACTCCGCCTACGGGATCAAGGATGCCTTGGTGGTGGACAACACCGGCCGCTGGCGCGATGCCGACGGCCTGTCCCAGCACTTGCAGAGTCCGGGCGTGGCCCGGGTGCTGCTCACCGCTCCGGGCAAGGGCGACTTGAAGAACATCGTGCACGGGATCAATCATGCGGCGATTTCGGATACCGATCGGATCATCACGGCGGCTTCCTGCACCACGAATGCGATCACTCCGGTGCTGAAGGTGCTCAACGACAAGTTCGGCATCGTGCACGGGCACGTCGAGACCGTTCACTCCTTCACCAATGACCAGAATCTGACCGACAACTTCCACAAGGGTGATCGGCGTGGGCGTTCGGCCGCATTGAACATGGTGCTGACCGAAACCGGCGCCGCCAAAGCCGTGGCCAAGGCATTGCCGGAGCTCTTGGGCAAGCTGACCGGCAATTCGATCCGGGTTCCCACTCCGGATGTTTCGATGGCGATCCTGAACCTCAATTTGGAGACCGAGACGTCGAAGGACGAGGTCAACGCCTACTTGCGGGATGTTTCACTGCATTCGGAACTGCATCGGCAAATCGACTACATCGATTCGCCCGAAGTGGTTTCCACCGATTTCGTCGGGTCCCGGCGTGCGGGCATCGTGGACGGTTTGGCGACCATCGCCTCCGGCAAGAACTTGGTGCTCTATGTCTGGTACGACAACGAATTCGGCTATTCCTGCCAAGTGGTCCGGGTGATGGAAGAAATGGCCGGGGTGCATCCGCCGGCGTTCCCGAAGTCCTGAACCTTCCGCCAGCTGAGATCCGAGGGCTTTCATGACATTTCAGGAGGGCCGCCCGGCCACCCTTCCGGAGGACTTCGCAGCCCAGGTCAAACCGGGCAGCGGACTGGCCATCACGGCCCTGGTTCTGGGCGTGGTCGCCTTGCTGCTGGCGGCGCTGCCGTTCGTCTCGCTCATTGCATTGCTGCTCGGCACAGCAGCCGTCGTGTTGGGCATAGTGGCCTTGGCCCGGCGCACGGCAGGCAAGGGAATGGCGATCACAGGCATCGTGACCGGCAGTGTGGGCCTGCTGATAGCGATCGTGGTCAGCTTCATGTCGGTGATCACCCTGGTGTTGCTCGGGAGCACGGCGGGCCAAGCGGCTTCGAACTCGGATCGCCGGATGGTCGAGGAGACCTGGGTCAACATCGCACCGAAACGGTACGCGATCCGGATCGTGGTCGCGAGCGATATCCCGGTCACCGTACGCTATCAGGCTGGTGAAGGCGCGCAGTCCGCGGAAGCCGACGGCACCTGGTACCAGGATTTTCCAGACAGTGTCCTGGCTCTGGCCAGCGTCAATGTCATTCCGCAAGATTTTTCGGTAGTGGGCAGCTTCTCCTGTGAAATCTTCGTCGACGGAGTGAGTGTGGCCAAGGAGTCCGGCAGCAATTTCGTCAGTTGCGTTTCCCTGCCGGACCTCGGGAAGTAGGCTGCCGATTTTGTCCGTGCCGCCGGATACTCTTTTCGCATGGCAAAACGCAATGCTCAGGCAGCGGGCCGCAGAACCAAAAGGTTCTCCGGCCTCGTAGCTTGGGCGGCCATTGCGGCAAAGTTTCTCAGCCTTGCCGCGCCGGTGGCCGCGACCATCTTGTTTTTCATGGCGCGTGACGTGCCATTGTTTTTCTGGTGGGCAGCTGGAATCTTGCTACTGAGCTTGGGTCTGCAAGCAACCAGCTTCGGTTGGGAGCGTCGACTCGCCGCTCATGCACTCGTCACCAGCAATGTGTTGAACACCCATGTCTGCCAAATGGCAGCAGCGGTTTCCCGGATGCCGAGACAGACCGAACAAGGCCGAATCGGCACCTTGAACGAATTGACCAGATACGCCGTGACCGCACTGGTCGGTGTCTTTCAACAGGCCAAGGATGTTCGGGCGGTGGCCTATTCGCTGGAGCCAGATACCAACAGTCTCGAAGTTTTCCGATACGCCGGAGTGCGCGAGCCGACGGGGGCTTTCGCCGCCGGAGACGGCGGCCGCGGGGCGAAGGCCTTGGACTTCGTCTTCAACTCGACGTCTTCTTATCTCTTCATTCCGGATCTTAGGCAGGAAAGACCGGAAGACTACGGTGGCAGCGGCCGAGGCTATCGAACCTTCATTTCGGTTCGGATCAACAGCGGTCTTGACGTCTACGGAATGCTCACCTTGGATGCGGCCGACGTCGGCGACCTCACCGAGGACGACGCCCATGTAGTAAAAATGTTCGCCAATATCCTGGCCATCGCATTCGCCGAAACAACGCGTCCTGACACCGCTGACTCGGCTCTGCGGCAGTAGAATGAAAATGACGGAGGAGGAAACATGACGTCCATTCCAGTAGGAAGCGCCAAAGCGTTGCACCCGCTCCCGGCCAAACTCCCGGATTTGTCTGATCCGCAAGTGATGGACCGAATCTGGGCCGAGGCAGAAAAGTCCGCCAAAGCATCGCGACGCAGGCGGTTGGGGATTTTCCGCAGCACCAAGCCGGTCCGCGGCTGATTTTTCCGGCGATTCATGGTCCCGTGAACCGCTATACTTGAGGGTCGGATGGGGCAGCTGGACGATCGCGTGTTGTGCGAACAACCCGAGGAACGTCCGGGCTCCGTAGAGCAAGGTGGTGGGTAACGCCCACTCGGGGCAACCCGCAGGCCAGTGCCACAGAAAACAGACCGCCTCTGCTTGCAGGGGTAAGGGTGAAACGGCGGTGTAAGAG
>SXGS01288100.1_pt1 | contig 54312 bp, 43 predicted proteins | sample 3174681 | NCBI WGS metagenome assembly SXGS01 (sample SAMN11356861, study PRJNA531348) | freshwater metagenome | isolation source: freshwater sample F1-80 | place: China: Fuxian Lake, Yuxi | collected 2017-12-25
ACGAGGGGAAAATGGTCGTCGAGTTTTCCTTCGATGACTTCATCAGCGGCGCGAACAATCAATGCACAGATGTCATCGGGCAATTTGCCTAGTTTTTTATTGGTAAGGGCTGCGGCCTTTTTGATGATCCCCAAGGCGCGGATCAATTCACGGGGAAATTTGTCGCCGCCGATGGTGAAATTGTGAAGACTGCGCTCGGTTTGGCAGCCCCAATAACGGTCGGCGGGAACGGACATTTCGCCCATGGTGTCTTTTTCTATGCGTGTGTTGTTTTGCATGGCGCGGAAGATAGTGCGGAAGGCCTATTGTGTCCATTGACATATTTAGAACAGGTACATAATAAATTGTTATGTCAATCATATATTGTGCCACCAATGCTGTATGCGGAACATTTGCCCAGTGGACATCATCTTTAGGTCGTGAACCACGCCTTCCGGGAAATGAGGCGTATACGCGTTCAAATCGTAACGATGAAGATCCCGTGAATCACTTTGCAACGGCAGTGCCCGTATTAATGCTTGGCTCGATTGTGGGTGGCGCTGTGGCTGCCATGACCATACCGCCTGGACGGGCGGCTTCCTATGCTGCCGGCGCGGCGAGTGTTTTGGCTGTAGGCGCGGGTTTGGGCTGCCCGCCACTATTGCTGGCAAGTGGTGTGTTTTCGCTAGGATTAAGTGCATGCAGTTATTGGGTTCAACGAAGTACGAGAAACGCTTTGGCGCGCGAAACGGCAACAGCAGCATTGCGAGCAGTACAGCCTGATATTGTGCGTGGATTGCAGCAGTATTATGCATTGCAGCAACGCGCATTGCAGCAGCGTGAATTGCAGCGTCGTGCATTGCACGAGGAGTTTTCTGCTCTTGGGAGTGAGATCGATACGTTTTTGACACATCTCCATCCTGCCGAGATGGCAGAGCGTGGTGAAACACCTTTGGATATTACGAATGTACAGGTACTTGTGGCCCAAAAATTTGGCGTGAGAACAGACGTGCCATGGGGCGCTGAAGCCTATGCTCAGGCTGCTTTGATTCGTACACGGCGTGATGTGGCCCTTCGCACAACATTTTCACAAATCAAACCCTATGAAGGTAATGCGCAAGTCGAGTTTGCCGATGCGCAGTGTCCAATTACCCAATATGGTTTGGCTGATTTGGACGATCCGGTTTTATGCAGAGTGGGTGAAACATACCAGCTATGCAGTTTTAAAAGCTTTCAAGAATATTGGATACGTACTGGAAAGAATATTTTCAGCACTGCTGGTGTTGCCGATTGGGCTGACATCGTGTTTCTAAAAACACGTTAATGTATACTTTTGTGCTACATTTGTCCGGTTTTCTTTGACAGGTCGTGTCGCGCTGCGTAAGATCCTTATTACCGTATCCGTGCTAATCATATGTGGGGGACCATGGATTGGGCACTATTTGATCAAGAGGGTGCTATTCGGCAGCGTTTTTTAGAACTGGATGACCAAGCGGAGGAGGTCCGTGATGTTATCGGCGAACTGGATAAGGATGGTTTTTTAGATCTCTACGATACGTCGTGGATCTACCATGAAAATGCATTGGAAGGGGTTGTTGTCACAAGCCCTGAAATTCGCAGTGCCATCGACAATCGTGTGGTGAGCGACGTGAGTTTGTTGCCAACCTATCGTGATATCAAAGCACAGAAGCAATGCATCGATATGATACGAGATAAAGCGCAATCCAAGCGTTTTACCATGAGTGTTGAATTTTTAGAGCAGTTGCATTTGCTTCTTGCGCCCACCGAAGATTCGGTTACACGGTGGCGCAAAGATGTGCCCATCCATCGCACGTACTTTCATGAGATCTTGCAGCCTGGGCTTATCCGGGAAGGTCTTGATGAAGTGATTGCAAGTATGAAGGGGCGGCATCGGGATATGCATCCCATTGAGCTTGCAGCCAACATTCATCATCGTTTTATGAAAGTCTTTCCGTTCACCACGCACAGCGGTTTTCTGGGGCGTTTGGTGCTCAACTTTATTTTGATACGGCACGATTATTTGCCTGCGGTGATTCATGCTTCAGACAGACAACGTTATTATCAGGCGCTACGCGATAGCGATGCTGAGTTTCGGACGTTTCTGTGTGAAACTATGGAAAACGCGTTTGATAATACCATCAAGCATTTTCATGGCCGACATGTGCCAACCAAGACGACAGGCGTTTCTCAGCCTGCAGCGGGTTAATAATTTTATGTATTTTTATACATAGCGTTCGAAACCGACTTGTTGTTCTTGGGACAGGTGTGTAAATTGCCGGTCTTTGGGAGACCGCATGAACACCGTCTTGGGCGAGGCATCAACTGCGATAGCAAAGGCAACTCGTGGCGGCGTTACAGTATCGATATATGCTGAGGCTGATCTGCCGACACGTTTCGGTGTTTTCAAAATAATCGTTTTTCGTAGCGATCTTGATGATCTCGAACATGTGGCGCTCGTGCACGGTGATGTTTCAGGTAAGCACGATGTTCCAACCCGTGTGCATTCTGAATGTTTGACGGGCGATGTGTTTGGTTCTCTGCGATGCGATTGTCGTGCACAGTTAGAATACACCTTAGAAAGTATGCCTCAATCTGAATGCGGCATTGTATTATACATGCGTCAAGAAGGCCGAGGCATCGGTTTGGGAAACAAAATCCGTGCGTACGCATTGCAACAAGGCATGGGCATGGACACCGTCGAAGCAAATCTGCATTTGGGTTTTGACGATGATTTGCGTGATTATCGGATCGCAGCGTTGATGCTCAATGTACTTGGTGTTGGATCTGTACGTTTGCTTACGAACAATCCTAAAAAGGTGGAAGGCTTGGAAGGATGTGGGATCCGCGTTTCTGCGCGTGAGCCCTTGATCGTTGGTATGAGCGAACACAATGCAAGCTATCTCGCCACCAAGGCCCAAAAAAGCGGTCATTTATTACCCACGCCATGATCAGTTTTGATGCCAATGCTTCGGCACCTGTTTTGCAAGAAGCACTTGATGCGTACATCGCTGCGCTTGATTGCGCCGATCCCGCGCGTGCGCTGCGCGAGGCCCAAGACATTGTGGGATCTGTTTTCGGCGTTCCTGCGGATCACGTTGCATTCACAAGCGGTGGTACGGAATCGGATGCGATTGTTGTGGCGTTTGCTTTGTCACAAAATGCATCACCAAGTGCTGTCACCAGTATTTTTGAGCATCCGGCTGTGATGGAAAATATTCAACGCTTGGCGTCCACCACGCATATTTGGAATGACGATCTTTGTAGGGGCGGTTCGCGAACCGCCCTCATTAGTATTTGCATGGCTTCCAGTGAAACCGGCATGGTGTTGCCCATCGCCGACATCGCACGCATGGCCAAAGAACAATGCCACGATCTGATTGTGCACACCGATGCAGTGCAAGCCGTAGGTCGCATGCCTGTGAATATTCAAGATTTAGGTGTGGATGTTTTGTCGCTTACAGGACACAAATTGGGTGCTGTGCCAGGCATAGGTGCATTGGTGGGGCCTCTTGTTCCCCGTTTGCGCGATGCAGGTGTGTTGCCTGATCCTATGGAAAATATTCCCGGTGCTGTGTCGTTGGGTGTCGCCATGACGCATTTGCCTTCGCATACGCAATGGGATCGCTGGCGCATGCAACAAGCGCGTTTAGAGTCGTTGGTACGAGAATTGGGCGGTACGGTGATTGGCGAAAATTATTCACGTTTGCCGCAAACCACCTGTGCGCATTTTCCGGGACGCGCGGGTGAAGTGTTGCTTCAACTCATGGATTTGGAAGGTGTTGCGGTGAGTGCCGGTACAGCCTGTAGCTCGGGTTCCATTGAAGCCTCATCGACATTGCTTGCATTGGGAATGTCGTCTGAGGCTGCACTTCAAACGATACGCATGTCACTTCCACGCGATCTCAGCGATGATGATTTGAATCGTGGATTGGATGTCTTACAACGTGCGGTAGGTCGATTTACGATCCGAACTTAGGCGTCTTCAGGAAGCAGTGGCGAGTGTTCATCGACCGCGCGTGTATTAAGCAGCGGGATGGTCACGAGGGTATGCTCAGTACTTCTGGCTGGCGGTGGTGGAAGCAATGCTGGAAGCGCAGGCACCCGTGGTGCACCTGGAATGACAGGACTTTCTGGAAATGGTCTGGCATCCATGCCAAGGGCTGCACGCAATTGCGCACGTTTTTCTTCAAAGCTTGCTTCTTTTTCCACATGAACCGCACGCATGGCTGCGAGCAGAGCGCGGGGTGATGTCCAATTGACCCGTGCTTCTGTTGAACGGTCAGAGGCTTCGGTACGTGCAATGGCTCCATCAAACAAGGCTTGGTGTGCCGCCATGAATTGCTCTAAGGGCAGTGTGGTACTGCGGAGGCCACCCAATTTTTCGGAAACCATTTTGAGATCTGCGATGATCAGCGCATGATCTGCGGCCGTATTGCCTGGAAGTACCAATTGCGTGAGTGCTCCGGAAAGTTCTTGTAAATTGGCGAGCATGCCCGTGAGTTGGCGCGCTTGCTTGGTGAATGTGTCTTCGGCCGCATCAAGTTCTTGGGCTTCATCGAGCATGACTGCGCGGGCACCCATGACCTCTTCCCATTCGGTGATCAGCATCTCTTTTTCTGTTGCAATGATTGCGGATAACTTGGCGACTTCGCGACTGAAGTTGTCCGATGTTTCCGAAAGAGATGCAATCAATCGCACTTGATCATCGTAAAGGGCACGATTGCGTAGATTGAGCTGTTGGTATTCGTCGTTGCTAAGCTTTAACACTCCATTTTGTCGTCCAAATTCATCATTTTGCAAACGCATTACAGCAGCTTGCTGTTTGATGACGGCAAGTGACTTAGAAATATCCTGCCAGTGTTGGGCTTGCTTGTGGAAATACCAATGGGCCACGGCGGCAACAACCAAAACGGCGACCGCAATACCAATCAACGCAGCACCACCCGATGCAGCAACGCCGGCTATTGCTGTAGCCGCTGCGGCGACTTCAACAACGATCAAACCTTCGTTTTGCATCACTTGCCAGAAGGTGCGATCCACGCGTCGCATTTGATCTTGCTGGTAGGGCAGTTGGGTGGCCCGGGGATCCATCGCATCGATTTGTGCGTTGCCCACAGCTGTTAGGGCACCGTTGGAATTGGTCGATAGCGTTGGGATATTACTTCCAGCCGCTACGATTGCGTCGGCGCCGAAAGGCCTCACAGTAAGGGAAGACATAATTATAATCCTCGAAGGGGTATGTTTTGGGTCACATGAACGGTGCATGTATCGGCATGTAATGCAATGTGTTGCTTTTTTCGGAAGGACTGTTTTTGAGTCAGGATCTTTTATTTGGGGCGTATCTGAAGCACCGCTTTGCCATCTTTCACGGTGATGTTGTAACGCACGCTGGTGCAGCCGTATTTTTGTCGCACGGCCTCTGTTTGTTGTTCGACGGCTTTGGCAAATGCTGCGCGATCAACTGCGGCAATGCCAGCTTTGCGCTGCGCAGCCGTATACGCTTCGTGAAGTTTGTCTATGACATGGCTGCCTAAGCGATTACGGGGTGTATTGTGCGCTATTTGCTCGGCTTTTATTACGTCGCGTTTGAATGTTCCTTCTTCGATTTGCCTGCATATGCGTGCCCAATGGGCTTCATAGGTGGTGAGTTTGGCCCGAAGGGTATTGATACGAAAGCGTAGGGCTGTATTGGGACTGGGGTTGGCCAAAGCCTGTCGAAACATTGCTTTGAGTGAATCATGGATCGTTTGTGGCAAGATGCGTTCAAGGCCTGCAAAATAGCGTTCGTAGGCTTTTCGTACCTCGTCAAGCTGTGCTTCGAGATCGTCGGGCGACGGCAGGGCGCTTGTCATGGATTAACCGTATTCGTATCGCATGGACCTTGTGCTGTGACGGCGGCGTTGATCTGTTTGATAAAACGATCCTGTGCTGCCCATAAATCGGTGATCGGTGTTTTGTAATTGTTGGCGATCAAGGCAAAGGCTACAGGATTATTGGATGATGTGGGTGTGATGTAGCCCGCCAATGCGCTGGCAATGCCTAAGGTGCCTGTTTTACCGCGTACGTGCACGGTGTTGTCATAGTCACGCCGTTTGAGCGTTCCTGCGCCGCCTGCAATGGCAAGGGATGCTGCAAATTCATGGCCGATATCGTGCCGCGTGCTCATATACGCAAGAACTTGAACGAGTTGTGCGGCACTTACGTGATTTACATCGTGCAACCCACAGGCATTGTTCATTTGGTAGTCACGGGGTGCAATCCCGATTTTATTTTCAAGAAATTCGGCGATGGCTCGCTTTCCTTTGTTCCAATCTCCAGGATAGCCGTATTTTTGACCACCCAGCACATAGGCCAATTGGGTGGCCATCATGTTGTTGGAATGTTTGTTCACCGATGCCACCAAGGTTCCTAAATCAAGGGATTGGAATGTTAAAACGAGGGGTGCCTTTTGGGGGACTTGGCCTACTTTGACGCTGCCGTCCACATCGATCCCACGTGCATTGAGTATGTTACGGATGACCTCACCGGCAAACACGTTGGGGTTGTCGATGCGGCGCCAAATGCTGCGTGGTTCGGCATCGTAGCGTAAATTTCCTTCGGCAATAATGGTGCTGCGATCGCCTGAGGGAACCACGCGGATGTCTATTTTTGTATTGCCTCGGGTGGTCATGCGAATGCGGTTGTTGATGATGGGATAGGACGAAGAGGGCTCTACATCGATCAAGGCACCTTCACGCGAAGGGCGCACGTGAATATTGATGGAATTGAATGCCACGGATACGGCACCTGCGGGTGCCGTATACGATGCGGTAGAATCGTCTTGCTCCTCGCCGTGGGTGGGGGCGTCGCATATGAAGGCGCTGCCATCAATGACGAGATCACCTTCAATCACACGCACGCCTTGAAACCAAAGCTGATTGACCATGAGCCATACCCGCTCTGGGGTGAGAAATGGATCGCCGTAGCCTTTGATCCACAAATTGCCTTTGATCCGTTCGCGATCTTGAGTGCCATAGAGTTCGGTGGGGATCGTAAATTCAGCGCCGAGACCATCCAAAGCGGCGGAGGTGGTGAGAAGCTTGATGGTGGATGCGGGGATCAGAAGAAGATCGGGATTGTGGGAAGCGATCACGCGTTGGTTGCTCAGATCACGCGCCACAAAACCGAATTTGGAACCCGCCCACGCTGGATCGGACAGAATAGATCGTGTGATGTCCGTAGAGCACAACTTTGAAGGACTTTGTTGGATGGGTTTGATGCGGCTGCTTTTCTGCACGGCCGGGGTGCAAGCGACGAGTAGTAAAAGAAGAAACCCAGCGGGTCTGATGTTCGTCATAAATTGAACTTACACCAAAACGTCATCCTCGCGAAGGCGGGGATCCAGTGTGAATCAAAAAGTGATGGAATAGGGGAGTGAACGATGGGATTCAGAAGAAAAAAAGGCCCAATCACCAGCAACGAAGGTTGGGGGGGGAGGGATAACCATGCCTTCGCTATTGATGACCGGGCCAATTTACAAACCTGATCTGAACGGATTTTACTTCATCGCCTTGCGAGCCGTCTAGGGAGATCGTACTTTGATCTTAACTTTCTGAGTATTTAGTTCAAGAGAAAACTGACAAAGGTAGGTGCTTTGTACTTATTTGATTACCATCGCCCACGCATGGCTGCACGCGATCCGCGCCCAGATCCCATGGGGGTTTGCCGATAATTATTGCTGGGGCGTTCGAGGTGAAACTGGTACCACTGTTCTTTGAATACTTTCATACGTATTTTCTTATTATTTTGGACCGCAAGCACGGCTTCTTTCAGGCGTGCGTCGTTCTCGGTCGCTGCGAGGCCTTTGGTTAATATGGCAATCGCGCTAGCTTGGTCATTGATTTCCGAAAGAAGATACGCGTAGAGCGCCCACGCGAGTGCCTGTTTTTTGCCACGTTTGACGACAATATCCATCACCCGTTTCATGTCGGCATTTTTTTTCTTTTTATAATAGGCGACGCCAAGCATGGCGCTGCCCATCCAATGGCCAAAATGCAACGACCGTTCAAGATAGGGGATCGATTTGGAAAAATCCTGCTGCAAAAAATGGATCATCCCGATTTGGCCGTCGATTTGACTGCGTACACCGAATTGCCAGCGCGCAAGGGGATAAGCACGTTCAAGTGCGGCAATCCCCGCACGAAAATCAGGCGGCATGGTTTGAAGCGGCTTGCTGGCCAGGATCACCATGTTTTCAAGTTGTTTGAAGCTGCGCCTTGCAAGAATAAAATAGGCGACGAACATGGCGAAGATGCCCGGTACCAGTGATTCACCGAAACTCAAAAAGCTCGGTACAAAAAGGCCTAGGCATACGACAAGACCAATGCCTACGGCGATGAAAAGATTGAACATGGCAGACGTCCTCGGTGTGGGGTGTGGGTATAACAATCGGGGGGATACCGTGTAAAGCGCAGAATATGTGATGGAATTTCACACATAGGCTCACATTTCTGACGATACTCTGTCGTCATGACATGCTGTGGCCCTGTAAAAGTATTTGCCTGTGATTTCGATCGCACCATGATTGCCGGATGCAGTGGCAGTACGGCCATTCGCGTTGTGTTTGGTGATATGGATGTTCGACTTTCGCTCAAACAAATTAACGAACTTTTACCCCACGAATTGCCCAAGGTTTCGGAGGCCCTGCTCAAGCCGTTGGTGGAACCCTTGCGTGCCATGTTTGCTGCGCGTGCAGATGCTGGCGAGATGCAGGATAGGTCGAAGTGGTTCGATGCTGATCGTACACGGGCCGGGGCGATGGTCTGGCATTTGTATGATGTTCTTGAATCGCACGTGGGCGCTATGTACGCGTACAAATGGCTTACATGCTGGTTGGGTGGGCGGAGCGAAAGTGATTTAGAAGCGTTTGGCCGACGCACTGCTGAAGTGGGTGAAAGGGTCGGGATCCATAGCGAGGAAATACCGCTGGCGCTGGGCGATCGTTGGGAAAAAGTACGGTGGACATGGGGAATGGCACGTAGGCCTGCGACGGTGGCGTTGTGTGAAGCGTACGCTGCAAAAGAAGTTCGGACCACGATTGTGACGGCGAGCCTTGCACCTGTGGTGCGCGGTGTCGTGCAGGCGTGGAAATTGCCTGTTCACACTGTGGTGGGGCAGCAGATGCCGGTGATCTGTGGTGTGTGGCAGCCCGATTTAGCCAAGATGACAGCGTTGCATGATGCGACCAAAGTGAGTGCGTTGAAAGCGCAGCATCCCGATCATGAAATCGTTGCGGCGGCAGGCGATAGCTTGGGTGATGTGGGGCTTTTGGGATTGCCGACGGTTCAAACGCAACATGTGATCCATACCAACTCAAAAAAAATGCGAGATGCGGGATGGTATGCGCCCCAAAAAAATCGCGAGGTGTTGTTTTGGGGTGATGACGATCCTGCGTGTGAGAGCAAACAACCGCCGCTATGGCGCGTGTGATCTTGCAGCCCATCTTGTGATCGTGCTACCGGACAACCATGTCAGGCCACAGCAGATGGGCAACCATTCGTCGTAAAAAAGGTGCAGTTGACGCCAAACGTGGGCAAGTTTTTACCAAACTTGTACGCGAAATCACCACCGCGGTACGCTTGGGCGGGGGCGATCCCAATGGCAATCCGCGCCTAAGAGCTGCCATTATGGTGGCAAAATCGCAGTCAATGACCGGCGATACGATCGAACGTGGGATCAAAAAAGGCTTGGGCACACTTGATGGCCCAGCGCCCGAAGAAATTATGTACGAAGGGTATGGACCGGGTGGTGTGGCTTTTTTGGTCGAAGCACAAACCGACAATCGCAATCGCACATCGGCTGAAGTGCGCAATACATTTTCCAAAAGCGGCGGCAATCTGGGAGCATCCGGAAGCGTTGCTTATATGTTTGAAAAACGCGCACAGATTGTTTTTGATGCGGGCAAAGTCAGTGAAGATCGTGTGATGGAAGTGGCGCTTGATGCGGGGGCATCGGATGTAACCACCGAAGATGATTCAATCACGGTGTATGGTGATTGGAAGTCATTTGCTGATTTGCTTGAATGCTTTGAGCGCGAAAAAATGACCTATGCATCGGCTGAGATTGCCATGATCCCAGAAAATACCGTGGCGGTTTCGGGCGATGATGCCGAGCGACTTATGAAGCTCATGGAAAAACTCGAAGAGCTCGACGACGTTCAAAAGGTCTATGCCAATTTCGATATCGATGAAGCGACCCTTGCCAAGATGGCGTGATCGTTTGCAACCAGGGCCATCGAGTTCTAAATTTGTACGAGACATCAAATCATCTTTCATGGGTAGGGGCGGTTCGCGAACCGCCCTTGCGACGCCTGTATATGCAAAGAGGGCGGTTCACGAACCGCCCCTGCCTATATGACATGCATACGCGTTTTTGAAATTCGATCGACGTAGGCGTTTGCAACGCGTTCGTCTTTTCGATACCCAAGACGCAATGCGTTGTTGTTGGACAGTGCTATGTTTTTTGGCTGCGGGATGCGGTTTTGAGCCAGAGTGCAGCTTTGGCGAAATCCGCTATCGTGGACGTCCTCCTTCTTTTATTATGCCACCGGATTCACCATGGTTTGAGGTCAAAGGTGGCGAATGCGAACCTTTTTGCGATGATATTTCTTTAAAAAACGCACCGGCTTTTTTATTGGGCGATCCCATCATTCCTATGGCGCAAGCCCAGGGCCAGCCTTTGCCACGGGATGATCGACGCATCATGTTTGCCGATAAACATTTATTTTCTGGAAACCGTGCTTTGGTTTTTGAATTTGGATTTAAAGATCAGGCTGGAGGGCAAGCACCGGTGGGTTGGGGCTTTCTTCATGGTGATCCCCGCTATGAACATGGACATATGCGCGGTACAGCGCAATTTTTTATGCGTGCGGGTGTGAGTGATGATGTGAATAACGATGGTATGTATGATTTGGCGCCAGGATCTGCCGATATGCAATCATCGAAAGGGCGTGTGGCAGAGGCGACGGCGGGACGGATTGACATTGATCGTGCCACTGACAATCATATTGCTGGGCGATTTTACGTGGGATTTCGCAGTGAAACTGATCAGCTTCAGGGATTTGTGAGTGGATGTTTTGATTTGCCTGTTGCGCAACGCGAAGGCAATGTGTTGGTGCGTAAGTTGGGTGATTGATACGAATATCGACTTATTCGAAAGACATATGATTGCGTTGTGAGATAAGATAGCTCTCATATGGACGCAATGAAGCCCATCGCCAAGCATGCACATGCCCGTGTCAATTCATCGAAAGCATTGGATAAGCGCCATGTCGAATGTGTGCGCTCTGCGAAAATTCTAAAATTATTTCGTACGTATTTGGCGCCAGATAGTACCTATACTGCGCAATGGTTTGAAGCAGCACGTCGATGTCCCGATGTCGCACGCGAAGTTGTTAAAAATATTCCGATTGCAACCCTGCTTCGTTTTGGGAATGAATTTGTTCTTGGTGGTGAAGTGCTGCGAGAAATGTGGGTTGCCAGTTATTCACAACTATCAAATACCCAACAAAAAATATGGAGAAATGCACTCACCGATGAAACGGTATTGGAGGCAGGGCCTTGGCTTTTCTCACAAGGTGCACAATTTCAGCGACGTTGGTGCAATACATTTGCATATTGCGAACCAAAAACCAGGAAATCCCGAATTGAAAATTTGTCCGATGAAGCGCTTCTTGCAGCATCCTCGTTGGTCTGTTCTGGTAAAGCACCGTGGCTTGAAGCACGTTGGCTTCGCATGTTTGATGCCGAAGGCCGCGTTGATGACACAGCCGATCTCACTGCGAAAATATTTGTGCGTTCCAAGGCAATGATTGAGTCAGAAGGTGATGTGGCGCAGTGCTGGCTTTCTGTTTTTTCAAACCAAAGCGGTGAACGACAAAACTCTGTTTTACGGGCGCTGTCTGATCGTGTTGTTTTGGACAATGAACCATTTTTTTTGGAAGCGCCTCAGACATGTATGCACGACCGTTGGATTCACGCTTTGCGTGCGATGCCCAGAAGAGATGCGGATCTGCATCTGCATTTTTTAGATGATGCGACGGTTCGCAAGCTTTCTTCACTTTTTTTGCGAGAAGGCGGTGCGCTGACGGCGCGCTGGTGTGTGGCAATGGAAGCGGAGATACGGCGCTTCCCTGCCGAGGTGATGCATGCGCATGGTGGATCTATTCTTGGATGCGGTGAGGATTTTTTAAGATCCAAAAAGTCTTGGATTCGGGATTTTTGGCTGAACACAGCGAAGAATTATCATAATGATCCACGTGTCAAAGAAGCACTGGATGGTCTTTCCCCTGTTTTAATTGCAGAACTTGGAACGCATATTTTAGAGATTGGGGAGGTGGGGATTGCCATCTATTGCAATGCCGTAAAGCATCTTACCGATGCTCAATGGAAGCATGTACGTGGTAAGGTCCGCAATGATGTTGTTCTGAAATATGGGGTTTATTTTTTAAATAGTTCATCTCGTTTGTATGCACGATGGTTGATTTCGATGCAGGAGTCGACGATTGAAGAAAGTTCTCGTGCACTGTGTCTTCCCGGTGTTCTCCAAGCTTCGTTGGGCCTTCTAGCGTCGATTTCCTTTATCGTGTTGAAACTCCCAGCGGACAGTGCGCAGCGAACCGTTCTATTTTCACAGCTTGATAATGAATTCTGTTTGTCGCGGGGGGCTCCTCTTTTTAATATCCCTGAATTCAACGATCGTTGGTTGCAGGCATACCGACAATCTCCGGAATTGCTTGTTGAAAGAAAAATTTATCGTGAAAAACATGGTCGCATTTTTTTATTGGGCACGGGGTTAAGCATTAGGGAAATTGCATGTATACAAACGGGTATTTATCGCCCCAGGAATGAACCACAGTACAATACCCGTGCTGCGCGTAAACGTTGGCTGCATAGCCATCTTCCAGTGACATTTTTACGCGTTCCGGACTTACAGATTGCACGGGCGAATTTGTTTCCCGAGGGGTTGGACGCTTTCAAGAAAATGGCTCTTGATGCATGGCTCAGCCGCTTTAAAATTAAGTTTGTAGGTGAGGCAGGCTTTGATGCAGGGGGGCCTATGAAAAACTTCCTTGTGGAGTTTTTGAGGGCGTGCACTGCAGAATCGTATGGTTATTGGAGCGTCTCTGAAAGTGACAACCATAAAATATTCATCAAGCCTTCGGGGGCTATGCAACTTTCCGAAGAAAGTCTCGAACATTATCTTGTGATGGGTCGCGCGTTTGCATTGGCGCATCGTCGTGACGTGCCGCTTCCGTTTGGATTGCCCTCGTGCATGCTGAAACATTTGCGAGGTGAGGATTTGATATTTGATGATTTGCGTGATGTCGACCTGGATACACACACAAATCTATCGCGCCTTCGTGGTCTTTCTGCTGATGACCTGGAAGCGATGGACTTGAATTTTACGATTTGTGTTACGTCAGAAGGCCGTACGCGAGAGCATGTGCTGGTCTCAGGTGGGGAAGCCATGGTGGTCACCCACGATAATTTGGAACATTACCTGCGTGCCTATGCAATACATCGACTTGAAACACAAATCCGGGCACCCTTGAATGCTTTTTTGCTTGGATTTTACGAATTGATCCCAGCGTCGTTGTTGCAGCGGTTTACATGGCGGCAATTGGGAACCTTGTTGTGTGGATCACCGACCATCGATGTGGATGATTGGCAAGCGAATGCCGTGATACAGGGTGGTGATGCGAATACGCCGGTCGTGATGTGGCTTTGGGAAACGGTGCGCAATTTCAACGATGCGGATCGGCATCGTTTCTTGGAACATGTCACCGCAACGCCCAATCCTCCGGCAGCAGGATTTGCGCGTCTCGGGAAAAAATTTACAATCACCCTCGTGGCCGATGGGGATCGCTTGCCTGTGGCACATACGTGTTTTAATCGATTGGATTTGCCGCGCTATGCAAACAAGGCAATTTTTGACGCGAAGTTTGTACATTTCATGGCCCAGGATGGCGCAATTAGGCTTGTTTAGGTCTGCTTCGGCGCAATGCTTCTTTCACCAGTGTTGCAACATCCTCAATACCCGACAAATTCTTTTGGACATCTTTGGCCGACTCTTCGGCAGCTTGGGGTGTAAATCCCAAATTGACCAACGCGCTGATCACATCGGTGATCACGCTGATGGTGTTGGAGACGGCGTGGGGTGCTGCGCTCATTGTGCCTTTGCCGATGCGGTCTTTGAGTTCGAGCAGCAATCGTTCGGCGGTTTTTTTCCCTACGCCGGGAATTCGGGTAAGCGACGCCCTGTCTTCGTTGGCAATCACGTGGGTCAGTTCATTGGCATCAAAGGTTGATAAAATAGCCAAAGCAAGCTTAGGACCGACGCCGCTTGTGCCGAGCAAGCAATCAAACATTTGCCGTTCACCGGCGTCGATAAAACCATACAAACGAAGTGCGTCTTGCGAAAGCTGTGTGCGTACAAAAATGTTGACGTGTTGTGCATCGGCGGGGCCAAGACGGGCAAGCGATGACATGCTCATCAGCACGCCATAACCCACGCCTCCGCAGTCAATCACAGCGCCATCGGCATTTTTTTGAATCAACAACCCGCGCAACATTTCAATCATCGGTTTTCACTCGTAAGTTTGCGCAAGAGCGCAGCGGTAGGGGTATCGTGAGTTTCTGCGTGGCAAATGGCGGCGGCCACGGCGTCGCTTGCATCCAGGGGAAGTCCTTCAGGAATGCCTAAAATGGCGCAGATCATGCTTTGAACCTGTTCTTTGCTTGCACGTCCATGGCCTGCTGCAATGGATTTGATTTGTCCTGCCGTGTACTCAAACACACGGCAGCCACTGCGTGCAACCGTGGCCATGGCAGCGCCTCGGGCATGGCCTAGAACAAGTGCACTTTGTGCATTCTTTCCATGAAACGCCGTTTCAAAAGAAGCGACTATGGGTTGGTACCGGGCAAGAATGTCATCCAGGGCGCGGGTGATGCATGCAAGACGTTCGGCCAAGTGCTCGCCTTGGCCACGGATCACGCCGGCACCAAGCAGCACAAGGCGATTGTTTTTGCGTGCAATGCAGCCCCATCCGCAACGCAGAGAGCCGGGGTCAATGCCAAGAATGGTCATGGTTGCATTTTGTAGCACAAAGATCATGGGCAATCTTTGAAAATGTAAGTAGGATCACGCGGCCGCCTCATCCCATAAAAGAGGTATTTCTGATGAGTAGTTTCAAGGTTGTGGATGGTGAAGTTAGATCCAAATCACCCACGGGATCCGTGGAGAGTTTTTCTTTTGCAGAGAAAGAGGAATCTGTCGAAGATTTTGTGTTCATTGATAATAAGGGTAATGAATTACCGCATCGTCCCGCTTCAGCGGCGATCTTGCCTGCGCCCCAGCCTTCTGCACCGCCTGTTTTATCTGTTCAAAATCATTCGCTCCAGGTGCCAGCGCTTCCATCAGAGGTAGAGCGTTTGCTGGAGATTGCGAAATCAGACTCACCGCGTCATTCTCCGACAGCAGTGTCGCTGGTTGTTGAACAGCCGTCCGCGCAGCATTTCATCCCGATTCCTCATGAAGAGCCCAAAGAAAAGTTGGTTGGGCTTGCAACGGCACTGGCACCGCAGAGAGAATTTCAAGTCTTGCCGATGCTGACGGTGTCGGACATGATGCAGCGAAGGCTATCACAATCGCCAATATTGGATCATAGAGTTACAAAAGAGTCATCAGAAGAAGAACCCGCGTCGGGTCCTATTGAAGCGTCATCGTCCGATGCACATGTTCCTCCCCAGGTACAGACTCCGGATTGGAAGGCTTTGATGTCGAAAGCAAAGATTGGACTTCTAGGTGCTGTGAACTGGGTGGGCAAATTGATGGATGAGCTGCTTGATGAACCTCCTCAGGATACCTCGCGTCGAACATCGGTCTCAAGCCGTGAAGAGATCGACTAACATTGTTCGTCTTATCGTCTTATACTGCAGGCCATGACCGACACGCCCTCAGAACGCATGGTTGCGGGAGATCCTTTGCCTGAGGAGGTCTCCCATGAACTGTCACTTCGGCCCAGGCGATTTTCTGAAATCATTGGGCAGCACGAACTTGTAGACAATCTCAAAGTGTTTGTGCAGGCAGCGAAGGTAAGAGGCGAGGCGCTGGACCATCTTTTGCTATGTGGTCCGCCGGGTTTGGGAAAAACCACTATCGCCCATTTGATTGCCGAAGAAATGGGCGTGCATTTGCATGCGACCAGTGGTCCGGCCATTGAGCGCAAAGATCTTGCGGGGATTGTGTCGCATCTTAAGGAAGGTGATGTCCTTTTTATCGATGAGATCCATCGATTAAGTGCCGTTGTCGAAGAAAATTTGTATCCGGCCATGGAGGATTACAAATTTGACCTCGTGTTGGGCACAGGTCCCCATGCACGTACCATCGAAATGCCTTTGCCGCGTTTTACATTGATTGGGGCCACCACCCGCACAGGGCTTTTAACCGGCCCAATGCGAGACCGCTTTGGTTTTACGGGACGTCTTCGCTACTACGATCATGCGGCGCTGAAAGAAATTGTGCTCCGGTCGTCGGATATTATGGGTGTTCGCATCGACGAAAACGGTGCCCATGAAATTGCCCGCAGGGCCCGAGGAACACCGCGCATTGCCAATCGGATGCTGCGCCGTGTGCGCGATTTTTCGGAAGTCTTGGGGCAGACGGTGATCAATCAAGAAGTCGCAGCCCATGCATTGTTACGTCTTGGTGTGGATGAACGTGGGTTTGATGATCTTGATAGGCGTTTTCTGGATGCTTTGGTGCGCAAATTTGGAGGGGGTCCTACAGGGCTTGATACCTTGGCGGCATCGCTGGGAGAAGAATCGGATACCCTCGAATCGGTGTGTGAGCCATATCTGTTGCAAGAGGGATTTATTCAGCGGACCCCACGGGGTAGGATGGCCACGGCCCAGGCTTTTCACTACTGTAATATTGAATTTGTTGCCTAAAGACGTATAAAGCTTGCCCATGTTTACTCTGATCGCAATTATTTTTGTGCTCGGCTATTTAATGATTGCTTTCGAGCATTCATTAAAAATTGACAAGGCGGCCTCGGCTCTCTTGACCGCTGTTTTTACGTGGACAGCGCTCGCGCTCACGCCTGTGACCGGTGAAAGTTCGATCCATGAGCTTAGGCACCACTTGGGCGAAATTGCAGAAATTCTATTTTTCCTATTGGGCGCCATGACCATTGTCGAATTGGTCGATGCCCACGATGGTTTTAAAATCATCACCGAACGCATCAGCGCGCAAAAGAAAACAAGTTTGTTGTGGGTGCTCAGTATTCTCACCTTTTTTCTCTCCGCGATTTTAGACAATCTGACCACCACCATTGTGATGATTGCGTTGGTTCGTAAGCTTGTGGGTGATCCCAAAGAACGCTGGTTTTATGTGGGTATGGTGGTGATTGCTGCCAATGCAGGCGGTGCATGGTCACCCATTGGCGACGTGACGACCACGATGCTGTGGATCGGAAATCAGATCACCTCTTTGGGGATCATGGGCGAGTTGTTTATTCCGAGCATGGTGTGCTTGTTGGTGCCGCTTATCTACTTAAGCTTTATGCTTAAAGGAAATGCAGTGCGTCCTAATAATTATCAAAGTAAAGCTCACCAGCATCAAACGAGCGCATTTGAGCGCAATATGGTGTTTGCCTTGGGCGTAGGTGCACTTGTCTTTGTGCCTGTGTTTAAAACCATCACGCATTTGCCGCCTTATATGGGTATATTGCTTGGCGTGGGTGTGTTGTGGGTGGCCACGGCATTTTTGCATCATGGCAAGCATGATGACGCTAAACAGGCATTCTCGGTGGGTGCGGTTTTGCAGCGCATCGATACCCCAAGTATTTTGTTTTTCTTGGGGATTTTGCTTGCGGTATCGAGTCTTGCGACCGGTGGGCATTTGACGGAGGTTGCGGGTATTCTGAAGGCCCAACTGGGCAATATCTACGCGATCAATGTGGCCATCGGATTGTTGTCGTCGGTGATCGACAACGTGCCTTTGGTGGCAGGTGCCATGAAGATGTATCCGTTGGTGTCGGCTGAGCAACTGGCTGCTGTGCCGCTTGATCAAGCGGCATGGGTGGGGTCTTTCGTACAAGACGGTAACTTTTGGGAATTGCTCGCCTACTGCGCAGGAACCGGCGGTAGCTGTTTGATCATTGGTTCGGCGGCAGGTGTCGCGGCCATGGGCATGGAAAAAATACCCTTTTTTTGGTACCTGAAAAATATCAGTTTGCTTGCGCTTCTAGGCTATTTTGCAGGCGTGGGTGTGTATATTGTGCTTGCTGCGTAATCTTAATTTCCCGTCCGTTGTATTTCAGGTGTCTTTTTTTTCATGATCTCACGGATCCGTTGCCGAACGCTTTTTGTCTGACGGCGTGGCTTCGGCATCGACTCCACCCTTGACGCATTCTCATTGTTTTCCACATCAGGTGCTGATTTTGCTCCTGAAGGTTCTGGAGGAGGTGTGGGCATGCGATCTCTGGGAGGAGCACTTAATGCGCGAGTGGCTGCCCTATAAACATGCGGAGGAGTCAGATTCGCGTAAAGCGTCTCAACCGGTAGTGCCGGTGCTTCCCGATCTCGCTTCCAGAATGTGTTTTCATAATGGACAATGGAGTCGTCAGGAACGGCTACAGGAGGCGATCGAGGAATTGCGTATAAAGGCGCCTCATGATCGGAGGGTGCTGGCGGAATGATTTGAGGGGACATTGAAGACGATGCTAAAGTCGGCGAGCGACGCCCTGCAGTGCATGTGAATAGGGACATCTCGCGGTCAAATTTTAGCAAGGTATTTTCAAACTTGAGTGACGTGATCTCATGGGTTTGTTGCGCTTTTTTGTCTCGTAGAAACTCGCATTCCGCCACAACATGTGCGTGGTCAATTTGTGAGCCATATGTGGCATCACAGTGTCCCGCAGAATATCCCTCAAAATACATTTCGGTTTTAGGCGCGAGGCGGTCTGTTCCTCTTACATATAAATTGGACATACTTTCTTATATGAACTTTTTGTTGTGATTTCTGGACTTTTGTTAGCCTACACCAGGGATTCTTTAAACACCGCCACTTTATCCCAGGTTTCTTGCACCTCGCGTTCGGGGATACTGTCGATGGTAATGCCTCCACCTACATTTAAATTCCATCCACGGGCATCGTGGACCATGGTTCTTATTAAAATCGACATGGACACACGTCCATCGGGCATGACCAATGCGAGGCTTCCTGTGTAGGCACCCCGTGGCTCATTTTCAAGGGTACGTACAAGCTCTATGCAGCGTCGTTTTGGGGCGCCGGTAATGGACCCCCCTGGAAATAAGGCGAGTGCGGCATCGGCGATGGATTGGTCCGGACGAAGTTCTGCCCGTACGGTAGAAACGCCGTGCATGACACCTTGATAGCGTTCGACATCAAACCATGGTGTGACATGAATGGTGCCTGGTTTGGCTACACGTCCTAAGTCGTTGCGTACGAGATCGACGATCATCACATGTTCGGCACGTTCTTTTTGATCATGGGTGAGATCGGCGTCGTTGGCACTGCCGCCGCGTAGGGTACCTTTGATGGGCATGCTTGTGAGCATGCGTGTTTCGGCCGATGCTATCAGCAAGGTTTCCATGCTGTTGGATAAGAGGGTAAAATCGCCCCATCGTATAAAAGCACCATGTGCCACGGGATTGCGCGTTGAGAGCTTTGCGAGCAATGTGGCAGGATCGAATGTGCCATCGATAGCGAGCCTTCGTGTGACATTGGCTTGATAAAATTCACCGGCAGCAATGTATTTTTGGGCCTGTGTGATGGCTTGCGCATGCATGGTATCGCTTTGGATAGGTCGCAATGATGCATGCATGGGCAATACTTTGAATGGCGTGTCGAGTGCTTGTTTTAACGCTTGGATGTGATGTACTTCCCCGCCAAATCGCAAGGTTTTTTGTTGGTGATCCACAAGGATCCAGCCATCCAATGGCATCGACATGGCCATGGGTTGGCCCTGTGGCGGATCGCGCGGTGCCAAATGCATCCATTGGCTGCCTGCTTCATAGCTCCAAAGAACAATCTTCGGTGTTGTGCTTGGTCCAAGGCTTTGCCGTAAATCACCGGGGTTTGGCGATATTTCGATGTTTTGCCCCATTCCCACAATGCCAAAGCGGCCTCGTGGTCCTGTGCTCTGATGGCCCAAGAGTGCGGCAATACCCGTGATGTCTGAGCGCGCAAGAATACATGCAATGTGAAGATCGGGCGGTATGTTAAGGCTTGCGGGCCATGGGAGCCACATCAGATCTCTTTATCATATTTTAGTCGCGTTGTTGAATATGCTGATTGACTCGTTGCATCTGGCATTGATAGCGATGACATAATGCCGCGATGCGGCGTCCTTGGGGGGGATACCATGAGAAAAATAGCCTTAGGCTTTGCTTTGTTTGCGGCTGCGTGCAGCGGGAGTGGTTCGGGGGGTGATGGTGGTGGCAACGGGGGTCTTACACCCACGGCCAACGGCGCATGCGTGAACGATGGCGATACGGCGTGCGCTGGCAATGTGTTGTTGACCTGCAGCGATAAAGTATGGGGGCCCAAGGATTGTGGCACCAATATTTGTGGTGCTTTAGGCAATTTGGACGGCATATTCGCCTGCAAAGAACCTAAAAATCCTGTTGATCCGGGTGATGGCGGCGGTGGTGGTGATGGCGCACAAACGAACATTGCTTATTTTGGACAATGCCGACCTGGTGTAGACAGTTGTGTTGCGGGTCTGGTGTGCCAACCTGGACTTAATTTGTGTGCAGCGGCTTGCAATCCACAATCCACAGGTTCGTGTGGTGCGGCACAATCATGTCAGGCTGTGAGCCAAACAGATCCCACCATGGGCATTTGCTTTATGCAAGACGCCCAGCGTGATGCCGCATGCGGTGACAATGGTCATGATTGCGCACCAGGCCAGGGGACGTGCAGTCCAGTGGGCGAAACAGCACTTGCATGCAAGGTGTCGTGCACGGGTGCTGAAATTGGAACCCAGGGTTCATGCGGTGCACAAGAGTTGTGCATGGCCTCGTCAACGGTAGAGCCACAACAACCTCAGAAAGCATGTACCACACCAGGTGCTTCTACGGATTGTGATGCTGCGGCAGGGTTTTCATGCTTCCAGGTGCAAGATGGGAACCTCTGCGCCAAACGCACGGGCCGTTGTGGGATCGCTGTTCCTATGGTGGGTGATTTTACACAGGCAGGTTTGCAGTCTGCGGTTCAAGCAGGACATACCTGCGATGACGAAGCAGGGCATCGCTATTGCTCTGTCGCCAGCACATCGGCCAATGCAGCAGTTGCAGCATGTGTCGCAGTGACCCAGGATGCAGCAGGCAAAGATATTTCTATCTGCGTTGGTTCATGTGGCGGTGCTGAGGGAAGTCCTGATGGCGATTGTGGCACAGGATACGAGTGCCGTCGTCCTGGAGTGAATCAAGCGTTTTACTTTGACGTTCAGGCCAATGCAGCGGGCACACAGGTGACATGCACCAAAGCGCAAGCCGATGCGGGTGATAACTCAGCATGCAATACTGCGGGTGGTTTTTCGTGCGTAGGTCCATTTAGCGGCGCTGCGTATTATTGCGCAGCACCTGCCAAAGTATGCTTGTTTGCAGCGGGCGGTGGTGCAACACATCCAAATAATCCTAATCCTATTTGATAAAAAGATGTCATCCCCGCGAAAGCGGGGATCCACGTCGTTCAATTCTCAACGGTCGTTTCCATCTTGAGCGTATACGGTGTTCTCTGTTGTCCACTTGCGCGAAAGATACGTAAACCATAGCGCCCACTGGATGAAATGGTTGTGTTTATCATGGGTGTTCCAGGTGCGCTTTCCTTAATCATATTTTCATCTTGAAAAAATTGCATGCGCAAGTCGCCTAAAAATCCAACAAGTTCTGCATGCAATGTCGTTGCGGTGTTTATGTCGAGCATCACAACATCGACATCGCCCGGGCATAAGACAAATTGTGTTCCTGAACATCGTGCTGTCATCTGCGTACCGACCCATTGTTGTTCACACAAATTTTGCGATGCCAGTTGTGCAAGGGTGGGCGCTTCATCGCGCGTATCATTGCGTTGATTTGCTTCGCTGGGATCATCGCATGCGGGCGCAGCTTCTGATGTAACTTTCAGTTGATAGCCACCGCTGTGTTCGTCGCTTGCGACCATCCGCATGACATACGTACCTGCTGCGGGAAGTGCCAGAATGGTTCGTATGGGCGTTCCTGGGGCGAACTGCGCTCGTGCGATGGGTGTGGAAGCGTCTTGTGAAAATACTGTGAGATCTGCGCGTAAATCGCAAGGCACCATGGTTTCAAGCGTGATCTGCTGCGCTTGTTCGGTACGCAACACAAAATCATGATGTGCACCTGCGCAAAGACGCAGGTCGGACCATGTACGTGATGTGCCAGTCCCGATATCTTCCCATGGTGTGGCGGGTGTTTGTCCGCCAGTGCAGGGAAGTGTGCATGGATTGAACGGTTGGTTGTTAACATCAAGACACATGCCTGCATCGGCATGGCATGTCGTGCCTGTTTGTCCACAGCAATGCTCAGAGGACAAACACATGCCTGCAGGCAAACACGTGTGCGATTGTGATTCGCAAAGCAATGGGCCTTCCGGGGAGAGTGTGTAGCAATCGGCATGTTGTACGCATGATGTTGTGTATTGCGTGAGATCGACACAGCCACCCGTGAATGGATTGCAGCGAGTGCCTAAGAGAGGACAGTCCGTATCGTGTTCACACACGCCCAAGTTTTCACGCGCTCGGGTGAAAGAATTGATACGCCATATGCCGTGATCGTGGTGGCTTTGCCCTTGGGTGCTGGCAAGTACAATGCAGCGTCCATTGCTGCATACTTCATGGCAGTTGCACGCAGGGTTTGCGACGTTGTTGCCTTCGCATTCCGATGTTGGATCGTTGTTATTGTTGTTGGTACTGCGCCCGTTGTTACAGGCGACCATGATCAAAAGAATTCCTACCCACCCATGTTGCATATTTTAGAGTGCAGCAAACGTGGGTGGGAAGGTCAATGGCTTAGATGAAAGGTTTCCAGGTGCCATGCTCGATGACCGCTTGTGCGATGTCATCGCGGCGATCAGCATTGATCAACCCTTTGCTGCGTGCAAAGGCCTTCACAGCACCATCATCCTCGCGATCATGGGAATGACGACGTACTGTTTCTTCCATAAACGTGACGCAGGCATCGGATGTGGGTCCAAGCCATCGTTTGATATCGACGATATTGCCACCGTGGGCGACGACTGCATTGGCCATCACATCAAAGCCAGGAAGGACATTTTCGGTCAACGTGCCATGCAGTGATTTTGCCATTTTTTCTGAGGCGTCCCACAATTTTTTGGGTTTAATCATGCTCGGTTTGTACTCTGCGTGCCACGTCGTGGTGTCTTCAAACGCTTGAAGCAAAGCCCCTTGGATTTGTACTTTGCTTGGACTGCGGGGATTATCCGCTTTGACAGCCATGACATCTTGTGCGTTTTCAACAATGCGAGCGGCCCGTGCAGCTTTCAAAGGATTGGTTGCCGCATTAAGTACTGCCGCACGAAGTTCTGGTCGTGCACAGTACAAAGCCCATCCGAGGCATCCGTTGTTGCGAATATAGGATTCGATGGTGTGGTTGTCGTTTGTAGCGACCGCCGTTGCAAAGCGATGCAATCCTGCGGCGAGTGAAAGCGATGAATTGGTATGCGCGCTGTCGTCGTGTGCCAAACCACCAACCAAACCACACAGCCAGCGTTCTTGAGAACCGAGCTGGAGTGTTTGAGCTATCGGATTGCTTTTAAACAATGCTTTGACATGTTCGCCAAGACTCATGAGGCGCACTTGTACATCCTGCATCAAAGCTTCTTTGATCCCCTCAGCGGTATAGCCTGATTTTCTTTGGCTCTCAGAAATATAATTAGGACAGACTGCCAAGCGGAGGGTTATTTCTGCAACTTCTTCCAAAAATGCAGGCACCGAGGTGCGTGGCATTGGGGCTGCAACAATAGATTCAGGGTCGCGTTGTTGAGGTTTTGGTTGTCGTGGTAAAACTGGTGGTGGACTGCGGTGTACAGGTTGTGTTGGCTGTTCTTCTTCGGAGGTCGGACGTCGTCGCGCAGCCATTTCTGCAAAAGCACCCATAGGGAGGGTAGGGATTGCTTTTTTGTCGCCGCCGAGTCGTGCTTGGATACTTGGGTCGAGACCATGGTTGGCGAGATCTTGGACACCGCCGAACTGGTTCCAATCGAGTGTAAATGCTTGAGCTTCAGAAGAAACGGGGCTTGATCGTGATGCCATGCCCGCTAGTTATCGCCAGAATTCAAAAATAACACGATGAATATTTCTACATATGTCCCGTATCTTTGCCCGCAGCTGAAAATCTTTCTGGAAATGCAACGGCTTCTGCAATTGCCGCGCGCCGATCGGTGCTGCCTACGTGGAGGGTTTCTTTTATTTTTTGTTTCACGCTTGGTTTTGCGCTTGGTTTAACATCGCTGTGTTTTGCGACAACATCGTGCATGAACGCTTGAATCGCTATTTGTATCTGACCGCGCCATTGCTCTTGCGTCAAAACATTTTCTTTAAGCTTTGTATTGGCTTCACGGAACGCTACCGCCATTTCTTTGGCTGTTGAGTTACCTTTGCTTTGTCCCCAGGTTTCGATCCAGCGCATCACCAGGCTCTCCAGTTCGCCCGTATGGATGTCGATCACATGATTGGGATTGAGCCCCTCAGGAACTGCGGGTTTGGGTCTCTGAAGTATATTGATTTCTTCGACCATGGAAATGACGGGCGTTGCTTTTTCCTCTTTCGTTGCGGCGTAAAGAACCGCTGAACGCTGTTCGGGCGCTGCATACCACAAAGCGTGACCCATGATGCCATTCTCACGTATCCATGCTTCTGGGGTAAAACCGTAATAGCTTTTTGTTTTGTCGAGGACCCCTGTGAGCGTTTCTAGGAATTGATTGATATAAACGATGGCACCGTGGGGTGATGGGGGAGGTCGGCTAAAAAGGTCTACCAATTGCATAAATCGGGTTGACGCCTCGTCATGAGGTTGAAGTCCTTGTTGCCCTTCATCACGAATTTCTTCGATCAGCTGTTTGAGCTCGGTGAGTTCATGACGCATTGTTTTGGGACCTGATCCTACGGCAATTTTCAAAACGAGATCTGCGACTCGTTCGATACCGGGAGGGGTCGTATGCGTTCTTGAATCAACGGGCATCGTAGGTGTGGTTTGTGGGCGTTGTGACTCTTGTGCTACGGGACGTTGGAGTGGGTCGCCCATGGGCTTAGATAGCGTTGACGCGATTGTTCTTGGGTGGATGGTGCCATGTGAATCTTGCGGCTCGGCTGCTGCTTTATGCTGGGTAGGAGTGAACTTCTGCTCAAGCATCGCGCGACGTTGCGCTACGCTTAGAACAGAACCTCCCCCAGCATCGATAGGACGATTGTTACTCATACTTCAAATGATACATGCAAAGGGAAATGAAAATGCGTGTTTTTATGAGACAATCATGTGGGCTTTTGTGTGCTAATTTGGTCTAAAACAGTCCACCACCATTAAGCGCCGAACAGTCGCTGATATTGCGTACAGAACCTACTTCGCCCGCGGTATCGGATGGGATGGGAGTGACCACCCCTGTGGCATCGGCAAGCCATGTGACATCGGCCACAGCCCACGTATCGGCGCTGGAGCGCAATGTTCGGCGATATTCGGCCACAGGCAAGCCATTGAGCCATACACGCACGGTTTGTCGAATATTTCCGCTGCCGGCAAAGTAATGCACGTAGATACGATAGGTTCCTGGTTTGGGTTGATCGATGTTGATATTTTCAGGGCCGTAGCCATTGGTATCGTCTTTGTCTAGGCGCGGATTGGGGCCTACGCCGGCTGCATCGCTGGTAAACCATTGGGGCTTTTTATCGCGCCAGTGGACATCCGGTCCGATGATACACGGGCGATCATCTGTATTGGCATGGGTCATGTGCAGATCTTGATCACTGGTTGCATTGTCCCAAACGAGCTGCACGTGCAACCGACTGTGGGGCACTACGTTGAATGTGATCGTGGAACGATCGGTATCGCCGCTTGGAATGCCATCCACATTGGTGACAATCAATCGCACGGTGTACGATCCTGCCAAAGGTGCCCAGAATGAGTAGAAACCACCCGATTCTTGCACTTGGAAATCGGCGGGATTGGTACCTGGCGGGAAGCTGATCACATCCCATGTGTAATTGGCAATGAGGGTGCGATCGGTAGGATTGCGCGGATCGAAACTGTCTCGACCATCAAAATAAATCCGTGTAAGGGGCTCAAGATTATCGGCTGCGCTAAAGGGTGCCGAAGGATTGGCGCTATCAAATCCACGAAACTTCACGACGGCCACAGGTGCGTTGCGTGCGGTGGCCGTCACAGGGATTTCGATGTTAGGCTCATCGGGATCATTGGATTCGATCACGATCACCGCATGGTGTGTACCCTCAACACTCGGCGCAGCAAATGTCAGAAGCAATTGCAGTTCGCCAGAAGCGCTGCACAGGGGATCTAGATTTTTTTGTCTGATGTTTGCCGGCAACCTTGTTGAGCCACCAAAATTAAACAAGCCATCGACATTGCTGCCTGGTTTAAAGCCAAGGCCGATATCTTCACCGCTCGGATTGCGCTGCAATGTGAGTGCGCATGAATCGCACGTGCTGGCCTGACCCGGATCAACCGCACATTCAGCCGTATTGCGGATGGTGATTCGTGCAGTGCCTGTGGTGCCCAGAAGTATATTGCCAAAGTCGAGGGCGTTGGTGTCCTGTACGGTGCATTTGTTGTCTGCACATTCGCCGATTGCGGGCCCTGTATAGCCTGGATAAGCGATTTCTATATCAGGTAGCCCATTAAATACGGCATTTGCGATCGTTGTTGCTTTCCACGTGGGGTGGTTTTGTGCGTTGGAGACGATTTCAACGGTGGTGTGATGTTCGCCCAGCGTCAGCGGGCCATACCCCTGCACGAGCTTGAGATAATGCGATGGAAGCAGGCGATGTGGAAGTTCAACCATCACCCATCCATTGCCTTCGCGTTTAAAAAGTTTAGGAGGTGCAAAGTCGCCGGTGATTTCGGTGACTTTGATTTGTCGTACTTCAACGGTGGTGGTTGATTTGTTTTCAAGAAGATACGCGGCCGCTTTTTGTGTGTACACAGGCACATCGCCGAGATTGGCCTGAAGCGCGCCTGTGGCGATGTCTATGCTGGTGTCTGTGTATCTGTAGCCTTCTCGGTCGTAAACGGATGCACTGAGTTCCGGAATATCTGCGGTGAGTGCATCATGTGAGCACCCCGCTGCGAACAGCATAAATAAAGTAACAAGCCATCGTGAGCTTTGCATGAAGACCCCTCCCCAACATCATTTTGAAAATCATAGATCGGATGATGTTGCAATGTGTTAGAACTGAACAGGTGCAGCGATGCCATCGGGATAAGGTGAAAATGGCACAGCAGTGATCGCGCCGGTTTGTCCTATGACATCGCTTAGTGCAGGTGTCACGGTGCTGCTGTTGTCTTCATTCCAGTGAATTTCTGCAACGGACCAGAGCTGATTGCGATGGATGATACGGCGGTATTCGGCACGCAGGACTGCATCGAGATAAATACGGACCGTCACACCCGAAGGGTGGTTGGTGGGATCAACAAGGCCATAATAAAATCCATAGAGGCGATACGTTCCCGCTTGCGGGGCATCGATATTGATATTTTCAGGTCCAAAACCATGGGTATCGTCGATATCCAAACGCGGATTGCTTCCGGAAAAGGCATTGCTTTCGGGAAACCAACGAATGGGTGTGCAGGTGGGATCGTTGTCGCATTTGGCAGGACTGCATGTTTTCCAAAAGCAATCGTTTGTCGCGTGATAAGGCTTGGCGCCGCTTTCCACGTGCACCATATGAAGATCAATGTCACTTTGGGCATTGTCCCAGATCAGTTGCACATGAAATCGCGAATCGGGAATGGCGATAAGTTCGATATCGGATGTATCGCTTGGTGCACTTGATAGTCCGTCCACATTGGTGACGGTTAAACGCAAACGATAACGTCCTGCGAGGGGTAGCCATAGGGCCGCGCGAATTTGATTGTCGCCGGTGACCACAACATCGGCAGGATTGGCGCCATCAGGCATTTCGAGTACATCCCAGTGGTATGCAACGAGAGCGGTCAAATCACCGGGTCTGCTTGGATCGTAACTGCGTGAACCGTCGAGATAAACCGTTTGAAGGGGCGCAAAGTCGGTGTTGGGTGTGCAGTTGAGGATCTCTTCGGCGCCACATAATTTGATACGTGCCACAGCAATGGGTGCAACGCGCACGTTGGCATTCAGTGGAATATGAACCACCGGTGCCCCTGGCATATTGGATCCGAGAACAAACGTCGCTTTAAGATCAGTCGCTTCGTGATCCATACCTGCGAAATCAAGCACAAGACGTGTTTCGCCGCTTTGTGAACATGATGGATTGACGGGGGCGAGCTGAAACGGTGTTTGTGCTTGGCCTGCGATCCCAAAAAGATGCCTGTCATCGTTCACATGAAGATCGTCGAGTGTGAGGACACAAACGGCATTGCATAGTGCATCGGGGTTGGGTGTACACGTGCCTGGGTCAGGACGATTGCGAATATCGATAGATTGCGAGGCCTGACTTGCAATCGGAACATTGCCAAAGGCGAGAGAGGGCAAAACACAGGTATTGTTTGCGATGGTGCAATCTTCAGGAACGCGGTGGATTGCCCCTGCGTAACGAATTTCGAGCCCAGGCCCACCGATAAAAACTCCCGAACCATCGACGATGCCTGTGATGATCCCTCGTGTATGGGGTCCTTCATAGGCAATGTGCATTTCGCCGTGGAGTACCGCTTCGGTGAGAGGTTCGATATCAACCGCCACAAGCAACGATTCGCTGGGATCTAGTGTGACGGGAAGCGGTGATTCGGTTTGCGTGGTTCCACGCATATTGTGAATATTATCGAGCGTGACCTCGTTGAGGGTGATGCGCGTTAGACCATCGTTGCGGACTCTAAACGATGCGCGTGTGATCGTGTAGAGCGGGCGCTGCCCAATGTTGACGCCTGGCGGGTCGGTTGTTGCAGTTTGCCCGGTGGTGGATTCAGGAAGAAGGGTGAGTATGGGTGTATCTTGGCCCAGGTCGGTGTTTGAACACGCCCCTAAAAGCACGGCGAAGCATAAAATATATTTCACGGTAAATCCCTCCCCGCATCAGTAGGCATGGGGAAGGTATGGCAGGTCAAGTGATCCTGGTGCTTTGCATGTGACAGATCGCAGCAAAGTCCGTTAAGTTCCCCATGTGACAAATATAGGCGACATAGGTGAAACCGCGCTGGTGAAGCGTATCCTTGAGCAATTGGGTGATGGACAGGCCATCGCGGGCGATGACGCAGCGATATGTCCGCCATCCTTGGGTGGCTATGTTTTTGCGACCGATAGCCTTGTGGAAAACGTTGATTTCGATTTTGCATGGGCCACATGGCGCGACGTGGGGGCCAAGGTCGCTGCAGTCAATTTGTCAGATATGGCGGCGATGGGTGCAAGACCCAAATCACTTGTGCTTACGCTTGGGTGCCGTCGTGATGACCGTGTTGCCGATCTTTTACGCCTCGTGCGCAGTGCTGTGCGTGTATGCAAAACCCATGGTGCAATGATTGTTGGCGGTGACATCACATCCACCAAAGGCCCTTTGTTTGTAACTCTTGCGGCCACCGGTGATGTGGATGTGCGTTATGCGCCACTGCGTCGTTATCGCGGTACGCCTGGCGATGTGATCATGGTGAGTGGCGACTTGGGTGGTGCGGCTGCGGGATTACTTTGTCTACAACACGGTATGAAAAATCATCGGGCGCTTGTGAAACGTCAATTGCAGCCGACACCTCGTGTTGCGTTGGGGCTTGCATTGGGGCGTTCTGGCCTGGTTTCGTCATGCACGGATATCAGCGATGGGTTGGCATCCGATCTTGCGCATGTGATTGCGCCCGGTTGTGGTGCGGAGATCGATCTTAACACGATTCCCTTGGCGCGTGGTGTGCGCGCGGTTGCTAAAAAATTTGACCGCACACCGTTGGCATTGGCACTTGCAGGAGGCGAAGATTTTGAATTGCTGTGGACAATGCCTCCATCGTTCGTAAAACGCTTGATGCAACGTTTGGATGTGAAAGTCTCGGTGATTGGTCGCATTGTGAATAAACCAGGTATTGTATGGCATGGTGATGGTTGTGAGATCCCAAAGCACGGCTTTGAACATTTTGGTGTGCAATCATGACCGAGGGATTGCGTCGCGTGCGTGTGATGGTGGTTGGAACACATCCTCGATGCCATTTTGAACATTGTTCTTCAATTACCGATGTTCCCACCGATGTGCGTGTTGTTTTTCTTGATGCATCAACGAGCACTGCCGACGATATTGTAGCGCTTAAAGCTTCACCTGCACCCACGCGTGCGGTGATCGCATGGGTGCAGGAGATAGTTGAGGTCGATCGCTGTCTCGACTTGGGTTTCGATGCGGTGGCGTTGAGTGAACGTCATGCGGAATGTATTGCGGCGGCGTGGTGCGGTAAGCTTGGACGCGTGGATGAGATCCACAGCATTGTGTCTGATCGCACGCGCCTTGAACGTTTTCTTGATGATATAGCAGAAAGTCCCAGTTTGGCGGATGTGCTTCGTTTTTCGATACAACATCTTTCGGATATTTTTGGCATTGAACGTGTTTCACCGGTGCTGTTTGAACGTGATGGCGTGAATGCTGCGGTGATCCTTGAGCACAACGATTATCTCACCCGTTTGCCTATCGTACTTGCCGATTATCCTGAATTGCAAAAGGTGGCGTCTACCCGTGCGCCGGTGGTTATTTCCGATGTAAACGCCGATGATCTTCTTGCAGGAGTACGTCCGCGTTTAACCCTCGTGAAAGATCCCCATCGTTCTGCGGTGTTGTTCCCTCTTGTGCACCAAGGGCGTGTGATAGGCGCTTTGTTTTTGCGCAGCAGCAAGGCGATGTCGGCATTGTCAGAGCGTGTGATGGTGGCGGGGCGTTTTATTGCATCGATTACCGCGGTAGCCATCGGAGGTGCCGTTGAGCGCGAAGCGTTGGATGATGAAAATCGATCGCTTCGTGATTTTGAACGTTTGTTTCAAGCATCCATGGATGGCATTCTTTTTTTGAATGCAGAGGGCTACATTCGCTATGCCAATCCATCGGCGGGTCATATTTTGTCCCGTTCTCGTGCATTGCTTAACGGTGTGATGTTTTCGGAAATGTTGCGCCCTCAGGCTTTATCATTGCTTTCACGATCCATGCGTGGTGAGCCTGTGGGCGATCGTTATGGCTATGTCGACTTGCATTGCAAATTGCCCACCGATGAAACGCGTATTCTTTCGACCGCCGTTCGTTCGGCAGGCGATGCGGGCGGTGTACTTGTGAGTTTTCGCGATGTGAGTGAACAGCGTGAAATTGAAGAAGAGCTTCGGCAAACCAAAAATTTTCTGGAGAATTTAATTCAGAGTTCGGCTGATGCCATTGTTGCAGCCGATATCAATGGTCGTCTCATGTTGTTTAATCGCGCAGCAGAAAAAATGCTTGGGTATTCTGCCCGTGAAGTGGTGGGGCGTGTGCGGGTGCGTGATTTGTTTCCTGAAGGCGATGCGCGCCGTGTTCTTGATTTGATACGTTCGGATGCACATGGGGGTTTTGGGCGTTTAGAACTGCCGAAACAAGTGATTGTGGCATCTGATGGAACGCTTGTTCCTACGTCGCTATCGGCGGCCATAGTGTATGAAAAAGGCCAAGAAATTGCTGTGGTGTGCATTGTACGTGATTTGCGTGAACAATTGCGTATGCAAGCAAAACTTTCCGAAGTTGAAGAGCGGCTTAAAATATCCGAGCGTCAGATGGGTGCCATGGAGCTTGCAGGCACTGCAGCCCATGAATTGAATCAGCCCTTAACCGTTATTTTAGGCTATGCATCCTTGTTGATGCGTTCTGATGCTGTTGATCCCATCGTGCGTGAACGTCTTGATCGTATTGTGCAAGAAAGCGATCGCATGGCGCACATCGTAGAAAAAATTGGTCACATCACCGCGTATCAAACCAGGCCGTATGCCAATGGCGCGAATATTGTTGATTTGGGGTAGCCCATCCCTCACACGATTTACACACTGCTTTTTACTGGACCAGTCACGATGGTAATCATTGATTCAAAGGTACGAAAATCTTTGGGATTGAGCGTAATAATTGCTCCAATCCGGGTGGCTTGCATCGTGGCGACAATCGCGGCGTCATGGATTTTTTTGCCGGTGATTTTATATTTGCGAACAAGTTCGATGAGGTATTGAAGCGATGGCTTTTCCTCCGGTGCCATTTGGACAAAGCGTCGGAACTCGTCGATATTTTTGAGGGCATCGTCTGTCGACAGTCCAAGACCGTTTACTTCTGTAGGCCGTGTCGCAACAACGAGAAATTCTCGTGCTATTTGTGCCGTGATCCAGAGATTATTTCTTTGCTGCAACAGATCCAAGGCCCATGCGTGGTAGGGCCGCGCGTTATTGCATGCTTCCAAAAGAATGTTGGTATCGACGACAGCATCAGCGTCCATCATCGCCGTATATCTCCTCGCGCCCAACCGTACTCTCTTGTGGCACGCTGACAATGCGAAGCATCAACTCTGTGCGTTGCTTATGGGTGACAGGTTGCCCACGGGCCGCTTCGGTAAGAATTTGCCGCAGCTCACCTTCGAGGCTTCGATGGTTTTTTGATGCACGTTCTTTAATCGCTGTGATCACAGCGTCGTCGACATTCCTGATATGCAATGCTGGCATAATGATAGGCTATCATAATAAGCCGGGTATTGCAATGTGCAGTTCTGCACGTTTCCACACATGTGGGTGGAAATTGTTACTTGGGTTGATTTACCTGTTGATGCTGGGATTATGGATATGTATGGCGATGTGCAGAAATGCACATTGCAATACCCGGCTTATACATTATGACCCCATCGGTGACCCCACCGGGTTCATCTTATTGATCCCATCCGTGGCCTTACGCAAAATCAGCCGCTGTCGGAAGCACATACCTCTCAGCAGCTCTCACCGCAGCATCAACAGCCGCAATGGCATGATTCGCAGCACCAAGCGTTGCAGTGCTCGGATAGGTGACCGCTTCGGCAACAAGTCGTTGCGCTTCATTGCGAGCTGCATCGACAGCATCTCTGAGTCTTCCTGCGAGGTTAGGCACGGCCAATTTTAAGTTGGCAACGGTCTCATCATCATCAAGACCCAAAAGTCTTTTTGCATCAACAAGGACCTGCAGGTTTGGGTCGGCAATACCCGGAACAACCGCATCATCAAAAGCTGCGTCCCAACGGCGTTGCAGGCCAACTATGCGGGCGTCCAACTGTGCGTTAACTCTTGGGTTAGCCAAATCCTCTTGAAGCCTGTCGATAGGTGTTCTTCCACCAAAGAAGGCATTTCGCTCTTTCCACTCAATCCCTTCAAGACGTCGTACTTGCACGGGTGTGGCGTCGGCCGCAGGATACACAACAGGATCAACAGCGAAAATTGGCACGTTGCCTTTGCCTACGATGTTCGCATCACGCAATGCCACAAACGTTTCAGCCATGCCATCATCCGTTAGCGTTCCAAACCATGCCGGTTGGTCTGGGTGAGCTCGTTGAAATTCAGGCAATAATGCATCAGCAAACGCTTGTTCAGGCGCATTACGTTTGGTTTGTACATGTTTTGGTGTGGCATCATCGCCGACGTAGGTATTAAATTCGTTATCTAAGCCACCATGCATGGCCTTAACCACGGCCGCGCGTGCTTGTTCTACGTTGCAAGCCGTAAGCAAGTCATACACCAATTCAGGATTGAGATGACGTGCATCCACCCGCGCTGCAAATGCCGCACACTGCGGTGCGATGTCATCATCATTGGCTTCCAGCGCAATCAACGCATCCCTATGCCAATTGATCAACGCAACAGTCTCAGTGGCTTCCGCCGCAGCGACAGCCGCACGCACCGCGCGAAGTCGTTCCATGCCAGGGGTTGTTTCACCAAACCAACCACGATTGATACGTGTGCTGAGCCAGCGTTCTCCAAAAAGTGCACTGTCGTGGGTGAGGTGGTCGTCAAAGGCACCGCATTTTAAAGCCGTTGCTTCTCTGTCTTTAGGCATATCTTTGATGGCTTGGGCACCGACCAAAACCTGAAATTCGTTACCGATTGTAGGATGCCCGGGAGTATTGGCCAATGTCGTATCGAGTTCACCGGCCAATCGGCCCAGGTTGCGTTGCATGACCTTTTCGTCGGCTTTGCTGATATGCGTTCGCGGATCGGGTGTCCCAGCGTGAGCAAGGTTTGCGACGTCCAAGGCAGCTTGGCGTGTGGCATCGGTGAGTGAGGCTGCGCGTGTCACTTCGGGCGATAGCACGGCCAGCGGTGCAGCAGGTGCAGCAAGGGCGGCTCTTAGGGTGACGGCATCTCTTTCAAAAAGTCTTGTTGAAGCTTCTTTGCGCGCCTCGGCGTCTTGAGGATGCTGTACGTGTTTCAGTCCACTTGAGATCAGACTTGTTGCTTCTGAGAAAAAACCACGAACTTTTCGCAAGTGATTGGAAGTGAAGGTGGCTAATACACCTGCTCCCAATAAACTCCCCGCTACGATCCCCTGTTCTTTTGCTCCATATGCAGCGCTCGAATTGCTAGAAGGCGCCGATGTTGGGGCGGCAGGGCATGTGCCTTGTGCGAGGGTGATATAACTATTTAAATCGTCTTTTGTGCTTGTTGCAGTGGCCGTCATATTGGCAAACAAACCACCGGGGCCGTCAAGCGGTGCCCACTGCAAGGAGGCCTTGGCTCTTTGGTCGGGTTGCAACTGCGCGGCGGCGGCGGTGTAGTTGCCCTCTAGATTGGTGAGTGCTGTTTGCCATGATGCAAGGGCTGCATCGAGCGCAGTGCAATTTGCTATGGCGGTGGATGTTGCATTGGGAAATGATGCTCCGAATTGCGAGTCTGGAATTGCGACGAGGTCGCTTTTGCATGCGGCCAATTTTGTATCGAGATTTTGCGCGGCGGTCTTGGCTTGCTGCAGAGCCCCATTAAAACCACGATTCGATAAAATGCCAGAAAGCGCGTCGCCTTGGGCAGATGAGCGCGTCAGTGTGTCCTCAAACTGCGTGATGCCTGCCGTTGCCGCTTGAACCTTCGCTTGTGTTTCCGCAATGCGTGTTGCAACGCAGTCGGCTTCTCGTCTCATATGTTGTTGTTGCAGGCCTTCGGCAGAACTTCCCTTGACTGGCGGCATACTATTCTCCTCACGTGGCAGATGCTGTGATCATAGCGTAATCGTGATCGGGTCCCATTTCATGCATTTTTTTTAAAAACATGAATTTGCGAGTTTGTCGGAGGCCCAAAAAGAGTAGTCAAACGTAGTCAAGAAATCTGGCTTTTGGGCCAGGTCGAGAAGCGCGCTGTAGCGTGGATCGGCCGATGATCCATGCTCCACTTCGGAAGTACCGATGGTTGCTTGGAATGTTTCGCGCCACACGGAGGATTGTCCAGGCGCTGCACCCAGCCTGACCCACTGCCCAGTAAAATCGGTGGTATTCAGCGACGATGCACGCCATCGTGTGAGTTGCGCACCGTTCATCCGTTGATGGATTTCGAAATAATTGGCAACGACGAGCGCGTGAATTGACGGCACTTTGTTGGCTGGATCCATGGCGCGTGTTGTCGTGCCCAGTGTATCTGCGGCATCGAAGTGTAGCTTCATGCCACCTCCGCAGATGTTCGTTTGCGCATAAAAGGGTGCAGTGGGGACGCCACCCGTGGCATCGAGGATCACCAAACGCCCAGCATCTTTGCTGCCGCCTCGAACATCGCCATCGGCAAGGTTACCCGATTCGATGACCCATGCAATGGCCAGCAATTCGCCCAAACTCCATGCTTTAGGCGTGGCGTCGCTGAGTGCATAGCCGTCGGAACCATCGGCAGTGGTGGTGATGGCGCGGCCAAATTTAACATACTGCTGAATTAAATTCAGACGATTTTGGAAGGTGGTTGTGCTGCCTGAAAAGATGGTTTTGTCGGCAGAACCATCGCTGTTGGTTTGGCATGCGAGACGTACTTGCAGTGAAGTAAGCAGTGCATCGTCGTTGGCCACATACATACTATTCACAGCAGGATCGCGTACTGAGTCAATCGAGGCACCACTTATTGCGGTGCGATAGATGTCGTCCCAAAGTTTTGCGAGAATAGGTTTTAATCTGTTACGCACTTGTTGGGTGAGCGTGGTTGCGCCCACAAAATCGATGCATCGTTGATCATAGTTCAGCGACACCATGCGTGTTTTGGCTGTTGCTGTGTCAATGCTTCCATCGGCCATGCGCTCAACCCATGGCAGGGTATTGCCTACGTTGGCTACTTGCTGAAGTTGAAAGTGCACTTCGGCCATGATGTGCAGTTGTTTCCACAACAACGTAAGCTTCGATTTGATATTGGCATCACTGGTTGCAAAAATCGTTCTTTCCATGGCTTGTGTTAAACGGCGCAACGACAGGCCCCCATCGATGTTTGTGTATGCGGACATGCACAATGATTTGCGCAGGGCAATGCGTGCAAGGGCTGCATCGCTGCTGCTTGCTGCAGGAGTTAACCCATAGCCTTCGCCTGTGTATCCACAAGGATTGCTAAGAATGGCATCTGCATTAGGTGCTGTTGCGCTTGGGTTAAAAAGATCGCCTGTGCCGTTAGTGGCAAGTTTGGCAATGAAAGCACTGCCCAAAGATTCAGTGGCCAATTTGCTGCGCAGCGAAGCAACGGTGGCAAGGGCTTTGTCGCTGTCTGTCGCCGTGAGTCCTTGCATAAGCCACGGCAACATCGTGAGGTGAAGTGCATCAAGGGCATCATCTGTGCTTTTTAATTTCGCGATTGTTGATGCAACCATGGTTGTTTCATCGGTCACAACAACCGAAGGGGTGCCCGTAGGAACGACGATTTTTTTCTCAGCAAGAGCAAGGATGTTTTCAGGCGATGTATCTTTGGGTGCAACGACGATCATCACAAAAGGTGTTTCAAGTGCTGAAGGCACACTGCTGATGGTGTTTTGTGTCGAAGAAGACAGCACTGCACTTTGCACGTGCATCAGACGAAGGGCATTTTTGGGTGCTCCACCGTGGCTCACTCCGTACACTGCGACCACGTGTTCACCGGTTGTTGATGCTGCGCTCAGTGCAAATTGACCTGTATAATTTGCCCATTGAAATGAGGCGCTTCCAAGACTTCCATACAATGATGACGATGCAGAAATGGTGACAGTTTGCGCTGCAGAGGCCGATGAACCAGCGGTGAAATGGATCGCACTCCCTGAGGTGGTCATGTTCACTGCATTTTCGGGTGTCACCTCCCATGTGATCGTGCCGAGGCTTGCCGTGAACGGTGTGACACTTACGGAGAGCGTCGCATCATCCGTAAGAGGAATTGCGCATGTTTCGCCTGGCGCAAATGTCGCGCAGCGCGGGAAATGCATTTCAATGCCAGGTGCGACCATAATACTTTGTGATTTTGATGCACCGCTGCTTGCGACCGTGAGTGTGCATTGACCAAAATTGCGTGCATGTATCGATACACTGTTTTCGGTCTGTTCAATGCATGCAGCGGCTAAGTCTGCACTTGACAAGTCGCTGCAACGGGCCACATCGCTTCCATCGCATTGTAACGAAAACGTGGGTGGTACGCTTGGTGTGGGGTTGATGGTTGCGGTGACCGTTGTATCGCTGGAACCCTGTTTTAATCGCGAAAGGTCGACGCCATTGCTGCTTAGTACGATGGAGGCCTCGATGTTGAGATTGAGCGCTGCGCCACATTCTTTGTCTACAGGACAAACGATGCCGCTTGGGACAACGCGTACCTGGGTGTTACCCAATGCTTTGATTTGAAACTCGCCAGGGGTGGATGTTGCTTCAAGGGATGTACCGCTCACAATACGCCAAGAAAAACCGCCGGTGTAAGGGGTTCCGCCGACGGTGCTGCTGGCTGTCAGTGCGATGGTTTTTGATGCTTCAAACGCGATGTGCGCGGGATCGATCGTGCTGGGCGTTTTAATGGTCGTGACAACGGGGCGTGTTTCTGCCTGCTGCGCGACAAGCACCGGAATGCGTATGCTCACCGAAGGATAAAATTCGGATGCAATGATGATTTCGGTTGTTCCACCTGGGGTGCCCGATACCACGCTCACGCAATGCTCTGAATCGGATGTTGCTTGCACGGTGACAATGTTGTTGTCGGCGCTTCGCGCGTTTGTTTTTTGTCCAAGATTGCCTGGCGCCACCTGGGTGCTGAAGCAGGTGGGCGTTGTTTGCGATGTGAGAAGCTGAAGGCTGCTTTCGCTTGCGGTGAGCACGACAGGCGTGCATGCATCATCACCGGCGGTTCCCGCGGGGCATGGCTGTTTGCGGTCGTCATCGAGCGAGCCTGAGCAGGCCGCGAGCAACAACATAAATCCCATCACTGACAGCTTGATGACATATCGCATTGTACAACCCATCCAGTGCGCACGTTAACGTGCATAAAATTTACATACAATTGGGCGTTTCATCCATATCTATCGTCATAGTTTGAATATGTAGGGGCAGAGCTTGCTCTGCCCTGGGCGCAGCGAGCAGCGCCCCTACGGGGTATTGAAAAGTGTGACACCACCCTGTACGCCAAACATCGGTCGTGCCAAAAGATGCACAAGAGCCCGTACATCGGCGATGTTGGCTGTAGGTGTGCTTTTCATGGCGCTGTCGATGATTTGTTCCAAATAAGCTTGGAGCATGGCTTGTCGCAGGGCAGGGGTGGCCGTTTCGCTGGTGAATACGCCAAACAGGGCCGTCATCTGGGCGCGAATAATATCATCGTGCATCGCAAGTGCAGCTTGGAGGCTCCGTGGGATACCCGCGCCTGGCGTGCCGGTGAGCCAGTCGGCACGTGTTGCCGCAAGTCCTGCGGGAGGTGTGATGCGTGTACCGAGATCAACACGGGCTGTGTATCGGAGTGGCAAGACATTTTCAATTTCGCTTGCCCACACCAATGCGGCGCGTTCGGAACTTGTCCAACACATGCTCGTGTTAAGTCCATTGGGGCCGATGCCACCTTCACCGCTGAATACGTTGCGTGCTGCAAGCCATGCGGTGCCTGCGCCGTCATAGGACGCGAGATATCCACGCAGGAGGGTGAGATTGGCAGCACTTGTCGTACAATTTCCAGCGAGATCAGCGCTGTTTCCATCGGCAAGAAAGTTTACGACCCATGTTGAAAATCCCTGGCGATAGGTGCTTTGCAATGTCGTGATGTTGCATTGTTCTGCAGTTGCAGCCGGATTGTTGATGCATGTTGCGAATTGCGCATTGGCGGTGCCGAGAGCATTGCTTAAGGCTGTGCCTAGAATGCGATCGGTGACGCTGTACTTGAACAACTCTTTTGAGTCGAGGGCATTTGCGAACGATCCAAGGCGCGCAATATTGTTTTGCATGTCTGCGAGATCGAGTTCAAAATCATCACGCAATCCGAGTACCGAAACCCATGCCGAAGAACGGCGTCCCAAGGCTTTGTCTGGTGCGATCTCTCCGGTAAACGGTAAGTTTTGCAATGCGCCGGACAATGCACCACCGCCGAGTGCGCTTCGCATGCCATCGGTCATGGCGCGTAGCAATGCATCGGTGCGCTGTGCATCGGTAAATACAGTGCTTTGTTCTGCGCGCAAATCGTACTTGAATAATTCATTCAGCATGGCAGTACGCATGGCAGCGCGTTTCTGTGTATTGGTTGTGACACCAAGATTGATTTCTATAGAATTTAAGAGCGCCTTGAGATCAACAAAAACTTGGGTCAGTTGGGGCTCTGTGATGCTGGCTAAAATTGTATCACCCACCAAGGCCCGTGCGGCCCATGCATGCAGTCCGCTTGGTGATGCGACGTTAATCCAAAGGCGCAAGAGATTGGATGCCTGGATGTTGGTGCGTGCACTGGGTGTGATGCGTGTGACGTCGGTACGTGCATCGGCACATGTTGCACCGTCAGGATTTGCCGGCTCTGGCGCCACCACGATGGCGCGATGGGGATTGCCACCCACGGTCGTAATTTGAAGGAAGTCGGCATTGTCACCCCGGCTTGGAACATTGGCGAAACACACCGATGTGGCATTGGCTTTCATGGTTCTTTCTAGAATTTTGTCCATGACAGGACCTTCGGCGGTCCAACTGGGTTGCCATACAGCAACGGTTAAATCACCCGCGGTATTCTCAGGACGTCGCACTTGCAGTTGTCCGTTGTTGGCCACATTGCTGACAGGCATGGTAAATACCTGTTCGTCGCAAAGGGTTCCGAGGTTGACATCGAAACATACTTGAATGTTGTAATCGCCGGCATCAAAGCCACCGGTGAGTGTTGCCGCGCTTGTACAAAGACTGATGGGGCTATCGCATGTTGGATCCTCAGCAAGCAAAGAACCCAAATCGTTGTGTGATGTATTGACGATGTGCCATGTGATTTGCGGTGCCAGTGTTTGTCCTGTGTTTCCCGAAACGCGCGCGGTCATGTTGTAAGAGGCATTGACGACGGTTTGTCTTTTTCCATTGTGTACGCGTGGTACGAGCCCGCCTGCATCAAATACGACGGTAAGCTCAGGCCATGCGATGAATTCCGGTGTTCTGTAGTTTTGGCCATCGAATGCAACTGCCAAGATCCCCGTGCCACTGCCTGTGATGTTCATGCGAAATGATGTGGTTGTTTGATCCCTTAACGTGGCTGAAAATGCGCCCTGGGTGCTTTGTGCTTCGGGGATTGAAACTGTTTTCCCGGTCAATACCGAGGCAGGCGCGACATTGAGTGTAAGCGTGACAATGTCACCCACGCGCAGCGAATTGGCCACAGGGATACTGGCTGGATCCGAACGTGCTTCTAGGGTGGTGGTAAGGCTGATTGCTGGGATTACGGTGAAAGTCAGTGTGTCTTGGCTTGTGTAGGCTCCCAAGGTTGCGGTGACTCTGACTTGTACCGTACCGACGTTCTGGCCACGGGCTTCGACGATCCCTGTGGTCGTGCCTAACGTGATAATATCTGCGCCTTGTACAAGACTCCATGAAATCGTGGCATCACCAGGAATAAGCGTACCTGTGGCGGTGACTCGAGGCGCAAGTGTGACACTTTGTCCATACGTGAGGGGTCTGCCATTCAATGCACGTGCATCAACACTGACGCTGAGTGTGTTGATGCCAGGATCAGGCTCTTTGACAGTGACTGCGATGCTGTCTTGGACCTCGATATGATCCGCAAGATACGCGCGCACTTGGGCTGTGCCCCTTGTATTGGCCAACGTGGTGATTGTTCCATGCGCATCCACCGCAACAACATCGGTATTGTTGCTTGCAAAACGCAGTTGTGCGCGTTCTGACTCAGGCACCACCGCCACTTGCAATGTCTTGCCTTGGCCTGCCACAAGTTCAAGGGCTTCACCCTCGGAAATGGTGACCGAACGTGTGGGCTCTGTGTTGTCTGGCTGGCACGCAACGAGACATGCCAAAGCACCTGCCAATATTGTTCTAAATATCATGACCGATCCTTGGTTGTTGTAGGGGCGGACCCCTGTGTCCGCCCTTGTTAGAACGAGGGCAGATTTTTTAAAGGTTTTCATCACCATCAACAGCAGCAGGGTTATGCTGTGGGAGAGCCAAAGCAGCAGCCCGTCGTGCCTTGCGCTTACTCATGATGCAACAGGTTCCACCCACGACAACGAGGATCCCGCCTACGACGCCCGCGCCAATACCGAGGATGGTTTTCCAATCGTATCCAGCCCCATCGTCGCCGCCAGGTCCGCCTGGATTGTCATTGCGAATAAAGAGTTCGGCATCCCATGTTCCGTTGAGCACTGGATAGCCCGCTGTGCCGACGGTTTGATAGGCCAAACCTGCGGTTTGATCGGTGGTGGTGAGATTGCCTTGCGCCCATGTAACCAGCGTTGTGCCTGCATTGATCAACGATTCTGGTGTGAAAACACGAATACAACCGTTGAATGCACGCAAGCTGAGACCCGCGCAGAGTTGGGTTGCATTCACAGCCACTTGCACCGCAGGCCATGTGGCAGCGGCTTGGAGTCCTGCGAGGTTTCCAGCGTTGGTTGCAGCATCCGCGACCTGATTAAAAAATGCGTCGCCTGGTTGAAGAGCCCAGTCGCGCAGAAGATTGGCGACCGCGCGTCCACCAGTGACGAATGCATTCCCAATGCTTTCGATTTGCACATCAGACAGTCCAATGCCTTGCAATGCTTCGCGTGGCCCACCAACAGCATTAAATGCCGCATTGATTGCGGTAGGTGCCCATCCGACGAGTAGCGCACGAAAGGTCTCCAAATCGCCCGCGATGGCGTCGCGCAACGCTGTGGGTGCATTACCATGGGTTCCGGAGTTTGGGGTGAGAAGTGAGGCTGTCACTTGAGCGCCTGCGGCTTGGGCCCATGAGAGAATCAATAGACCGGTGGCCCATTTTGCAGGCGAAGCGGATCTGCCTCCTGCGTGATTGGCACGATCACCGGCCATTGCTGCAGTCAGATTGTATTGTGTGATGCAATCGGCGTACGCGATTTTTTCCTGTTTGGTCCAGGTTTTGTGCGGATTTTTCGAGGGTGTAAGACGCGTCAGCTGTTGTTCGGCGGCATGGGTCAGCGTTCCGTCAAAAGCGTCCAGTACGCGCTGCGAGCAATCGCCTCGGACTTCGATTTGAATCGTTGGGTTATGGCCTACAGCTGGAACTTGAAGAATGCTACTCATAATATATTCCATTTCTTTCATTTGTAGGGGCAGGGCTTGCCCTGCCTGTGAGGGCGCAGCAAGCAGCGCCCCTACAGGTGAAACACCTAGGTGACGATTATCGGTGTCATATTTATTAAGTTGCGTCTTTTCTTGAATAAAAATCCACGAAATATGTGCTTGTTACGCAACTTGTTTGAGCCCATTGACGATAATCAAGACTGTGCATAGCCTTTCCTTGAGGGTCTGATCATGGATGTTGCAGGTATTGGAAACGCCGCCAGCCAGCTGATGGACGATATGAAGAAGTCGTCGCAGCAAACGACCGGACACCAGCAGGAAGAAGCACACCGTCTCGCCGCTGAATTTCAAGGTCGTCTGCAACAGACACGTGAAACCCAGCTTCATCAGCAAAAATTTGTGGTGAACAAGGCAGAACTGTTTCGCCGTGCACAGCAGGCAAGCAGTCATGGTGGCGCATTGGCTGCCGAAATTGGGTACACCAAACGCACACAACGCTCAACTCTCATAAAGACCATGAATAAGCTGATTCGTGGTCAAGATGAAATGACCACTATTATGGATCAGGCCATGTCCGGTAAGATGTTTACATCACCGGAAGTCCTCGCCATGCAGGCCAACGTGTTTCACTACGTCCAAGAACTCGAATATTCTGTCAAAATCCTGGATACCGTCGACAAAGGTACCAAACAAATTCTCAATACCCAACTCGGTGGTGGTTGATACTGGCCAAGGCCTTTGGCTGGGTGTAGCATTGCCTCGATATTGCATATCGCATGTCGGGAGCCGCTATGCCTGGGTCAGCCGAAGATAAATCGACCCAAATTGGATTGGACGATGTGGCATTGTTTCGCTTTGCCATGTTGCCACAGCCCAATGACCAAACCTGCGGACCCACCTCACTCCATGCAGTCTATCGCTTTTTCAATGACGACATTTCATTGGAAGAAACCGTCAATTCGGTCACCTCGATCCCGACAGGGGGCACGGTGTCTGCGGCACTTGGGACCCATGCATTGAGCCGGGGTTACAGTGCTACGTTGTATACCTACAATCTGCATGTGTTTGATCCCACCTGGTTTTTACCAGGCGTAAATCTCGATGATAAATTGAAACAAAGGCGCCAAGCGTTTCGTGGAAGTCGCAAACATTGTGTGACCATCGACCATTACCGACATTTTCTTGCCCTCGGTGGGCGCATCATGTTTCAGGATCTGACAGCAGGCCTTTTGCGTGACATTTTAAAACGGCGTTTGCCTATTTTGACAGGCCTGTGTGCAACGTATTTATATCAGTGCGCACGGGAACGAACAGAGAATGATCATGAAATTTATGATGACGTACGCGGAGAGTCCTGTGGGCACTTTGTGGTACTTAATGGGTATGATCCGGGGAGGCGAAGGGTTGCCATTGCTGATCCCCTTGCGAACAATCCGGGTTTCGGTGTCCAGCATTACACGGTCTCTATCGACCGCCTTATTGTCTCCATTATCTTGGGGGTCGTGACATTCGACGCGAACTTGCTTGTGATCGAACCCGGTTTGTCGCGGAGAACGCTCCGGTGAATATTTTGGTTGTGGTAGACCGTCCTCAGGATTGGCCCTCGGAGTTTGAAGGGGCAGAGGTTGTTTTGGCCTCAGAGTATCTTTGCGACCAGCGTTTTATCGAAAGACGTCGGGCGAAGGTGTTTAATCTCTGCAACAGCTACCAGTACCAAACCACAGGGTATTACGTGTCATTGTTGGCTGAAGCCCGTGGACACAGACCATTGCCTGCGGTGATCACCATTGAAGATCTGCGTATTTCCAGCATGCAGCGTTGGGCGGCTGAAGGCATTGGTTCTTTGGTGCAGCGATCTTTAAAAGGTATCAAAGCCGATAGATTTACGCTGAGTATTTATTTCGGCCATAATATGGCGCGTACTTATGATCGTCTTGCATCGGCGATTTTTAATCGATTTCCGGCACCCCTTCTTCGTGCAGAGTTTGTTCGTACGGCAGAACAGTGGCATTTGCGTGGTGTGGCGGTGATTGCAAGTGGCGAAGTGCCCGATACGCATCGTCCCTTTGTGGGAATGCAGGCGAAGCGTTATTTTGAGAGGCCAGCCCGCCGGACACCGCGTGCGCCACGTTATGATATGGCAATTTTGGTTGATCCTGAAGAGAGGGATTCACCGTCATCGCCTGAAGCCATCGAACGATTTATTGCGGCAGCACGCAAGCACGATATCGCTGCCTGGACCATTGGTCGGCATGAACTCGGTCGTTTGGCCGAATACGATGCGCTGTTTATTCGCGCGACCACCAACGTCAATCATTTTACGTATCGATTTGCACGGCGTGCAGAGGCTTTGGGCCTGGTGGTGATCGACGATCCGGTGTCCATCGTGCGCTGCACGAATAAAGTGTATCAAGCAGAAATTTTTGCGCGGCATCAGCTGGCATGTCCTAAAACCATGGTGGTGGCGCGCGGCAATGTGCGCGAAGCGGTGCAACGTTTGGGCTTGCCCTGTGTTGTTAAATTGCCGGACAGCAGCTTTTCAGCAGGCGTACGCAAAGCCGAAACCATGGAAGAGTTGGACAGTATCGTTGCAGGCTACTTTGCACAGTCTGAACTGCTTGTGGTCCAATCGTTTATCCCCTCGGAATTTGACTGGCGGGTAGGGGTTCTTGACGGCAAACCTATTTTCGTTTGCAAATATTTTATGAGCAAGGGCCACTGGCAGATCCAGCAGGTCACAAGCCAGGGAACCCGTGAAATGGGCACCTTTGTGACACTTGCGGTGGAATTTGCACCCAAAGATGTGGTGGATTTGGCGCTTCGTGCAGCACGCGCAATTGGCAATGGTCTGTATGGTGTTGATATTAAAGAAACACCGTATGGGTTGATGGTGATGGAAGTGAACGACAACCCCAACATTGATGCTGGGGTCGAAGACCAAATCCTCAAAGGTGCGCTGTATGAGCGTGTGATGGATGTGTTCTATGAACGGTTGCAGCAACAGCGTAGCTGATGGTCTCTATTAAGGGGCACGCATGCTTTCATTGTTTCAAGGACATGGGATTGAGCTTGAGTACATGATTGTGGATGCTGAGAGCCTGCGTGTGGCTCCTCTCTGCGATCGTTTGTTGGCCGCTGCCGGTGATGATGGAGGCGGGGTTGTTGATTTTGATGACATCGGATGGTCGCGGGAACTTGCGCGCCATGTCGTCGAATTGAAAACCAGCGGCCCTGTAGCACATCTTGCGGGTGTTGCTGAGCACTTTAACAAACACATCTTACGCATGGAATCGATTTTACGCCCCATGGGTGCTCTGTTGCTCCCTGGGGCGATGCATCCGTGGATGGATCCTGAGCACGATTTTCAGGTATGGCCCCATGAAGGCTCAGACGTTTACGATGCATTTGATCGTATTTTTGGTTGCAAAGGCCACGGATGGTCCAACTTGCAATCCATGCATATCAATCTGCCATTTGCCAACGACGATGAATTTGCACGTTTGCATACAGCCATGCGGCTTGTGATGCCTATTATCCCAGCACTTTCAGCGAGCTCACCCTTTCGTGAAGGAAAATTTGTCGCCATGGATACACGGCTTATGGTGTATCGCGACAATGCCAAAAAAATTCCGTCGGTATCCGGGCTTGTGATCCCTGATCTTGTTTTGAGCCAAGCGGCGTATCAAACACAGATCTTAGATCCTATTTATCGCGATATGGCTCCGTTTGATCCCGAAGGTGTGCTTGCCCATGAATGGGTCAATGCACGCGGTTGCATTGCGCGCTTTGATCGCATGGCCATTGAGATGCGTGTGATCGATGTACAAGAATGTCCTGCAGCCGATCTCGCCATCGCATCGCTTGTCACAGCGGTCATCAAAGCACTTGTGGAAGAACGTTTCTCATCTGCAAACGCTCAGCAGGCATTGTCTACACCTGCATTGGCCGCGTTGCTTGAACGATCGATCCGCGATGCAGAGTGTGCTGTCATCGACGACAGTGCTTATTTACGGGCACTGGGTTTGTCTTCTGTGACATCAATGAGCGCGGGTGAGATATGGCGCGATTTGGCGAAGCGAGTGGCAGATTGGTCGCCGGATGTGGTGGCTTATAGCAAGCCTCTGCAGGTGATTCTACGTGAAGGTCCTCTTGCCAGGCGGCTTGTGAAGTCCGCAGGGGAGAGTCCTTCACGTGCGTCGCTGAAGTCGGCTTATACGGAGATGGCATCATGCCTCAGCAAGGGAACCATGTTTGGCGCGATCGCGTGATTTTAACATGCGAGCATGCAACCAATCATGTTCCACCGCGGTATGCGGCGCTGTTTGACTCAGACCACGCGCGAAGTGCACTGCAAAGCCATCGCGGTTACGATATCGGTGCAAAGAATGTTGCGCTCGCACTGGCGCGTGCATGGAACGTGCCACTGATATGTGGAAACATCACGCGCCTTGCCATTGATCTCAATCGGTCCGAAAATCATCGTGCCGTTTTTTCTGAATTTACGAAAACGGCATCCCATGAAATGCGTGAGGCATTGCGTGTTGATTTTCATCAAGCCCACTGGAACAATGTGATCACACGCATTGAGGAAATGCACACAAAGTATCGTCAGGTGATCCATATTGCCGTGCACAGTTTTACACCAGAACTTGACGGTGTTGTGCGTGATGCCGATATCGGCCTTTTGTATGATCCTTCACGCAAAGAAGAACGCGCTTTGACCATGGCATGGAAAAAATCGATTGACCCAAAATGGCGCGTACGGTGCAATTACCCATACCGTGGTGCGACCGATGGATTTCCTACAGCACTTCGCAAACGCTGGCCTGCATCGCGCTATGTTGGCATTGAACTGGAAATCAATCAACGTGTTGTGTCAGATCTATCTGTCGTTGAAGATCTCGCAACGCTTCATTGGCCTCGCTTTTAAAGTATTCAACCGTGCTTTCTTGGTTTAATGGATGGTGCGTGTGGTGGTCCACACATCGCTTAAATAGATCTTCAATGGTTGCCGAAAATTGAACCAATATAGCTTGCAGTTCAGGCTTCTGTACTCCAAGACCGATGCAAGGATTTGCGATCCGATCCATGGCATTTTCTTGCCAATCTTGTCCCTCCCTGCTCAGGTGATCATGGTTATGAATCAGCTCCGCCAGGCCCTCCAAAGCATTTTGGAGGTGGGTGAGCTCGTTTCCATGAACCGGCAATGACATCAGGGCTCTCATCGCGGGGATATCGCCTAGTTGTTCTGATTTTTGGACAGAACGGTCGGTGGTTTGAAATTTCCGGAGCGTGGATGGCAATGGGGCGGACTCAGGCTTTGGGGGTTTTAAACTTGATTTTAAGGGCCCATCAGCACGCGCTGGTGCTTGGAAATGATCAGCTGCGGCGGATGGTTCATCTGGTTTGAGAAGATCTTGCGTGAAACCTATCAACGTTTCACAAAAACAGAGCATCGATCGGAGTTCGGTGACTTCTTGGGGCGTGGCGGTGGCTTCTTGGGATGTGAATGCTGCACTTGCTTTGGTTAGTGACCTTTGGATAGTTCGAAGTGCTGCCTCTCTTTCATCATCATCTGCATCCCACACATTATCTATGGCCAGTAAAGGGGCTTTAATGGGTGTCGCATTGATATGACGAAATGTTCCCATAAACTTTTCGAGCGCAGCAAGCGCATGCTCTTGGGATGCTTCATCGCTGGTATCTTCCAAGGATGCTTTGACGGCCACTGCAGCGATGTGTTCTCGGTTTGGAATGACTCTTGTCGAATTTGCTTCTGGAAATTGTACGCGAGGCCTTTCTGTGGGGCTGGATGAACGGGATGTCATGTTTATATTATGCTTCGAATTCTTATTATTTCAGTAGGATATGAAATTAAATCGTCATTCGATGTATGGAAATATAGCCTCTTAGGCTCCACTCCACTTTGCGCAGCAAGGGGGAGTCGCTGAGCGAAGCTCAGCGGTGGGGGTTCGGTTGAGTGATTTGTTTTAGATTTCTGTCGTATAAAATATTTCGGCAATCAATTCATCGAAAGCTTCGTGGGTTGCTTTGTTAAATGGTTCGATAGATATTTTAAGGTTAGGGTTATCCTTCCTCTCCCCAATAAACGCCGAAAATAATTTTTCAATGCGACTTTTGAATTTCTCAAGAGGATTTTTTAATGCAGGATGTATCAAGGCGAGAGAGTCACAGTGGTCATGAATGCGCTCGAGCGCCATTCTTTGCCTGGTTTCTGCGCTAAAAAAATCAGGATGGATCAAGAGTTCAGCCATTCCCTTCAATGCATCTTGAATGAGATGGAATTCATTTCCATGAATATGAAGCGAATCTAAAATTTCAAATGGACTTGGTACAGGGTTTCGATCGCGTTCTTGCAGTCTTGCGGATTTATCATTGGGATGTATCCGTCTGGCAGGAAGAATGGGTATTTCGGTATGGGATGGGATTGGGAATCTGGTTGTTGGTTTTATATTGGATTTTTGTAATTCGTCTTTATCGACTTGGCGCATAGAGGCTTGCGCTTGATCGGGTAAAAACGATGTATGTTCAGATCCCTCAAGAAAACTCTTAGCGGCGTTGAATAGTGTTTCGCAGAAATGTATGGCCGATTGAAATTCAGAAAATTGTTTTGGATCTCGGTATTCTGGGGGTTGGGAATACGTAAATTTCGACTTCTCTTCTAATTTCTTCAGTGACGATTCGATCGTTTTTACGATTTGATTCAATGCTTCGACCCTTGTTTCGGGACCATCGGCATTCCACACGCTCTCGATGGCAGGCAGTATCGCAAGGACAAGCTTACTGTTCAGCCAGGTAAGGGTGCCTGCGTATTGTTTGAGTGCATCACGGGCATGGTTCATGGCAGCTTCATCGCTTGCGGGGGGCAGCGATGCACAAATCGCGTGGATACAGAGCTGTTCCCTGTTGGGGATGCCAAGTTCCTTGGTTAATGCCTCTTCTTCGTGAAACTTAACCTTGGATCCGGAGGGAAGGGGGGGAAGACTTGCCATGTCTATCATTTTACAACGTTCGACCACGAAATGCCGGGTATTTTTTGTGCAGTCCAAAAGGTGGGAATATAGACCCCCATGAAGATATTATTGTGTCACAAAAAGTTATCAATTATCACAGTGATACTTGTCGCAGGGGTTGTTATCGCGGCCACGCCATTGCCTGGGCCTGTAGCAAGCAATACGACACCTTTGGCCTCACCCGCGTTTGTTCAAGAAATGAATCGGCTCATTCAGGCGAAGCCTGCGATCATGAAAAAGGCGAACGATATCCTCAAGCAACGCTATGACCTTTCGGGAAAAACGGATCCGAACGTACGCATGTCCGGGGGGCGCAAGGCCGTTCCGGTAGGGCCGACCGCGCGGCTTGCGAAGGGGATCACCTGGGCCTCGCTTGAGGCCATGCCTCCTCCCGAGATCAAGCAACGCAACCTCTTCCCCTATCTTCCTCTACCGCATCCATTGGAGCCTGAAGGAGGTGGTATGGTATTTCCACCCTCACAACTTAAGACACATCCCGAGTTGGATCGTGTGGACGTGGCGTTTGATATTCCAGACGCGTATCTCCCAGAGTTTCCACCTTTGCTCTTTTTGACGACGCATGCCGGTCGTGAAGTTTCGCAGGGCCAGGAGATCACGCTTGATACCTACTATCCGTTGTTTAAAGATATTCTGACGCCGTTGCAGCTTGATGGCTTGCGGCTTCTCGTCACACCATTTCCGCAGCAGCAATTCAACCAGACGGATGATCGCGTTGCATGGTCTGCCGCCAGCGCTGTGACGTGTTTCTCGTGCCACGTGAATGGCCACACAACGGGACAGTTTCATCGTGTGCCCGATGTTCGGCCGCATGCCGAACGTCAACGTATCGATACGGTAAGTTTGCGTGGTGTGTTTACCCAGCGAACCTTTGGTTCTAAACGTAATTTGCGTTCCCTCGAAGATTTTACAGAGGTTGAAAACAACACCGCCTACTTCGATGGCGATGATGTGATAGCAAAGAAAAAAGGCGCACGTCATTTCAACCGCGAGGAGCTGGCTGCCATGGCAGCCTTCCAAAATATTATTGATTTTCCCCCTGCGGTGAAGATCCTTCCTACGGGAGATCTCGATCGAACCAAAGCCACATCAGCCGAGCTGCGTGGCGAAGCACTTTTTCGTGGTAAGGCCCAATGCGTGAGTTGTCACGGAGGGGTGTACTTCACCGACAACCTATCCCACGATCTCCAAGTTGAACGATTTTATCATGGTCGTCCTGAAGGGATCTTCAAGACATTTCCGCTTCGCGGCATCAAAGATTCACCACCGTATTTGCATGACGGTCGCTTGCTTACCCTTGAAGATACCGTGGAGTTTTTTAACCTTGTTCTCGAAACAAAACTCAATGCCACGGAGAAGATCGATCTTGTGGCCTACCTGCGGGCTTTGTGAGATCTTAAATGAATCGCAGGAAAAAATTAGCTGAAACATTTTTTGTACGTGCCGTTGTGCACTTCGCTGGGGGAGGTGCCGCACTTCTTGGCATTTCGACTCTGATAGGATGGCATCTCCACATCCCTCGGCTCATTCAGATGGGTCCGTCGTTTGCGCCTATGCAGTACAATACCGCGCTATGTTTTGTTCTGTGCGGTGTGGCTCTGGTCCTTGTCGCACGCAGGAAAACACTGATCGCAGCATGGCTTGGTGGTGCTGCGGGTTTGATAGGCCTTGTCACGTTGATTCAATATGTTTTTGGTGTTTCCCTGGGGATCGATCAATGGCTGATGCAGGCTTATATTACGGTTCGTACTTCTCATCCTGGGCGCATGTCGCCCAACAGCGCGATATGTTTCATGCTGACCTCGGCAGCGATGTTGGCATCTAGGCGAGCAATGATCACGTCTAAATGGTGCGTTGTGGGAGTTCTTGGAAGTATCATATTGGGAGTCGGCATGCTCAGTTTTCTGGGGTATGCCGCGGGGTTTTCTACGGCGTACGGTTGGGAACATGTCACGCGTATGGCTGTTCATACATCGCTAGGTTTTACACTTCTAGGCCTGGGCTTGCTTGTACAAGCAATGCGCGGTGAAGCATTGGTTGATAACGAGGACAGTCATTGGCATGCGGGCGCTGCAGCAATAGGTATATTGATCGTTACTTTAGGGCTATGCCAAGCCCTTTTGGGTGCCGAAGACAATGCAATGCGATGTGATACTGAACATCTGAAGCATTCGATTGCGCCGTGGTTTGTGCTTCTCTTGGGTACGGGCACGGCGCTTGCTATGGCATTCTCGATTTTAAATGCACATCGTGCCAAGAGACTTTCACGCGAATTAGGAAATATTATCGATGTTGCCTCGGTCGCTATGTTTATTGTTGATGCTGAAGGTCGAATTACGAAGATCAATCCAGAAGCCGTACGACTTTTTGGTCATGAAGCCGATGAGATCCTAGGTCAAGAGGTTGAGATCTTGGTTCCTGCCAGTGCGCGTGAAAAACACGTGGCACATCGTGCTGCATTTGCTCATGAACCAAGTCGACGTCGTATGGGGGCAGGGCGTGATCTTTACGGCCTTCATAAAGATGGCCATGCAGTGCCCATGCAAGTGGGACTTAATCCCATTATGATCGAAGGAAAAGAGCATGTACTGGTTGTCGCGGTGGATATTTCTGAAAGGAAACAAATTGAAAAAGAACTTGAAGCCAGTGCGGAAGAACTGAAGCGTTCCAATACTGAACTTGAGCAATTTGCCTATATTGCATCCCATGACCTTCAAGAACCCTTAAGAACAATTATAAGCTTTATGCAGATCCTTGAAGAATCGTACAAAGGGAAACTTGATGCAAATGCAGAGCAATATATTGCTTTCTCTGTCGATGCAGCCAAGCGCATGCGTGCACTTATTCAAGATTTACTTGCATTTTCACGTGTAGGAACAGCACCAAAAAAACAGGATATGATACGTGCCGATAATGCGCTCGATATCGCATTGGAAAATTTGTTGGTTTCTCTGAAAGATTCAGGCGGTCAGGTTACCCGCTCAGAACTTCCTGAGATCATTGCAGATCAAACGCAGCTTGTTCAACTTTTCCAGAACTTGGTCGGCAATGCGCTCAAGTTTTGTCGAGAGGTACCTCCTCATGTTCATGTGGCTGCTGAGAAAAAAGAATCATTGTGGATTTTTTCCGTGAAGGACAATGGGATTGGTTTTGAAATGAAATATGCTGAACGCATCTTTCAAGTTTTTCAACGCTTGCATGACCGAAGCAAGTACACTGGAAGTGGTATTGGTCTCGCCATTACGAAGAAAATAGTAGAGCGCCACGGCGGTGAAATGTGGGTTGAATCTGAGCCAGGTCACGGAACGACGTTCTTTTTTAGCTGGCCGGTCGTCCTCCCTACGCGAACATCTGATAAAGCGTAAGGACAATTTCTACGAGAATAAGAACAACAATATACCACTCAACACGCAGGCTGTGTCGGTGTCTCACCATTTCAAGCAGGCTTTCGCCCATTTTGGCGACCAAAGCCAATTTGCGTTCGAGCGCATCATTGCGTTCGGCAAGTTCGTATTCGTCTTCGAGGCGACTAAAAAAAACATCGAGACGAGGTTGTTCCCAAAGCACATCAGGTTTATCTGCAACCCCAATGCGACCGACGATATCCGTTTGCAAACGAAAACACTGCCCGACATACCCAAGGAGTTGCTGGGTGCCTGGAAGGCGTCCTGCTTTGCCGCCGAGTGATGTGATCAAAGGTTCAACCTGATCAAAAACACGACCGACTGCCGCTTCATGGTGTGCCAGTACAACGCTTTTTGCCAATGCATCGGCGATGATTTGAACACGCTCAATGCTTAACTCATGCACAATGATGGTGTTGCCTTCGGCCCGTTCATCACGGGTACTATCAACAAGCACCGTGAGTCGCTCTTCATCGGTACCTTCCAGTTGACCCGAAACAAAATTTGCAAGTGAGTGCACGAGATTTGCTTCATCAAGGTTGGAAATTCCAAAGCTTACGACAACACCGTAGCGAAACAAAACAACCACGCCATCACCGTGGGTTGTAACAAGCGGTGATGTGGCGAGTGCACTTTTTCGCAGTGCTTTTAAATCGAGACGTTCGCCAAGCTGCATCGCACGAACGGAAACGGAGGAACGCTTCGCCAAGGGCCAGCTTCCGGACATGATAGAACCCTATCATGTTTTGATAGATAGTACCAAATCACATATAAATATTTTTCTTATGTAGGGGCGCTTCGCGTGTACGGACCGGCGACATAGGTAACAGATCGTACCGGTACATAGGTGACACTGATTGGCATAATGTAATTTATGCCTTGGGAAGAATCCAGTGTCATGGACGCGAAATTAAAATTCATATCTTTGCTTGATAAAAATTG